>Ga0126342_10017994_pt1:2500-12162 | contig 12162 bp, 11 predicted proteins | sample Cyp1metagenome_FD_92528 | JGI IMG/M metagenome (GOLD analysis project Ga0126342, IMG submission 92528) | Coral microbial communities from Lord Howe Island, Old Settlement Bay, Australia - Cyphastrea 1 metagenome | ecosystem: Host-associated > Invertebrates > Cnidaria > Coral ... | reverse complement strand
CTTCTCCGGAACCTTCGGAACCTTCTCCGGAACCTCGTTGAACCTGACCCGGCGCCTGCACCAGTGCACACCGGAGCTATTCTGGGCTGAAGACCCCATTAGCTCACGCTGTTGGGGAAAAACTCCACAGAATTGGTCCTTTATTCGCCTTTTCTACTTTTTAGGATCATGCTACTGGAACCTGACAATGACAAACCATGCCCGTTGCGATGCTTTGTTTTCTACATGTAACTTCCACACAATGCAATAGCCAACTTGTGAGCATGTTCATACTTTTCTCCTATTTATCAATCAACCAAATGAATTTGATTCAGACATTGGATCTGGTCCCGAGTAAGCCTGTGCTGCTGCGCTCAGTGGCCACTGCAGTTGAAAGACTGATACACCTCCACGGCATGCCATCAAGATGGACATCCACATTGGATTCACTTTCTCGCTTCAGAACGATGGCCATTTGTACAGCAAGAAGTACTCCAAGAGAAGAGGTCAACAGGCCTCCTTTGCTGGTTCCGCATAGAAGCCTTCAGCAGGGTATAAATTGAACTTGCAAAGGCAGCTAGGCAATCAATTGCAAACAATCTCAATGTTCTAAATACTGAACTGGCTCACACTCATTATCAAAGAGATGCGAAGGAAACAAACATGCAATGTTTGAGAAAGGTTTCTAGCCATGGCCTGCAGCTCATTTTGTCCCCCATCGAGGTCTCGCACCTCGTGACAGCCCCATGGGATGCATGGTGAATGAGACGTGACTTCAGCTGCTAGGCCCAAAGGCCCAACTTGGGCCCGAGCAAAGACATGGCCTGCGCACCACCATCAAGGCCATCAGCCTCAATCCATCGACTCGGCATGAAGAGATCTGAATCCATTCACTGATGAAATTTTACTCTCCGAGTTGGATGGCATGTCAGACTTCCATTCCAGACTTGAGCTGCCACTTTAGATGCTATCATATTTATGTATGTATATATATATATAATATGTATATTATGCTATTCGCATCTATTCGTTGTTTGTCAGACAACTGCACCACGTCTTGCATCCGGAAGGCCGGTACAACAGCAACGCAGCGGAGCTCCTCTCTGCCTCGCCCAGTGACAGCCACACTAAGAACGCACTTCTCCAGTAAGTGATCCAAATTATTCCAAGATCATCTTTAGGGCCAATAAATACCATATAAATTAATAAATACCATCCAAAACTCAGAAATTGGCTTGGCGGAATCATTGGCACAGTTACAGTAGTTACAGTAGTGTACTCATTCTGCCGATTCCAGGGATCCATCATCCATCGCCTTCGAGCTGAAAGAGCTGGAAGCTGTTGCTTTCCACAGTGGCCTCACCGGCCTGCAATTTTCAGTGGAGCCTGTTATCAGCATCAAAAATTTCCCATGAATTATTCAACCAATATGTTAGCTGATCAACTGATCAACTAAGTTATGATGATTCATAAATTTTGCTGATCCGTACTTCCCATTCTTATAATTAGTGTGATTATTGTCATCCACTATTGTTAACATTAGGTACAATCCTGGCAGGCAAAAGAAAGAACTCCATTCTTGCCGTTGCACCATCAGTTGATGAATGAAACTGCTCTCAGTCAAGGTTCACTCCAAGTGATGTGAGTGCACCCCATAGCTCACAGCATATTGAGGCCTTGTGCATGGCTGCAACCACCAGTATCTCTTCACCTGTATCGGCGTATCGGAAACAAACAAAGCCTTGCAGGCACATCACAACATGCACGCCTCCCTCCTCCAGAACTTCAAGTCAAAATCAGATTCCAATCAGGCTTCCAAGCCGCAGTGGACATGCGGTCACACAAGCTAGATTGGATCAAGATAGTTCACATATCTTGTGATCTAGCGAGGATGTCTCAAACAATTCTTTGAAGGCACAATGACTTTGCAAGAAGTTTTATCATGCTTTAAAGATGTTTAAAGCACTGCTATTCAACTGAATGGCGGTGAGGAAGCCCAGGCCTTTGGAAGGCTTTCCAAGTGGCCAAACGACAGCAGCACGGGGTGATGCTGCCACCTTGGAGGTCATCTTGACAACATTCGTTGGGTGAGTTCTTCTCAACAAACAGAAATCATCTATTCAGATCGTCAATGGAACAAGAGGAACAAGATGGAATCAGGGATTTTTTGAAGGAAACTTCTTTGGAAACCATGATTCCTACCCTGAAGTAGAGGTACCGTGTGGAAATGCTCAAGAATCCAGTTGCATCTTAGCTGCTCCAGCGAGCGGCTGCAACTGAAGAGTTGTGGTTGTGCCCTTGACCTTATGTGATGTGAAACTTGATCTGACACAGGTCGAATGTCAATGGATTGTGTGTGTGCGCCATAAAACTGTCTCAATTCGCAGGTGTCTCTGCACCAGTCAATCATCAATGCAGCTGAGCATGGTTCCGGAAAACACACAAAGCAACTTCCAGTGGCTCACAGCCGCCATGTCACACCATCAAGAGTCATTTCCAAAATGATAGTCAAGGGTTTTTTCAGGATCTTAAAAGTGTATTCAAAAAATTGATGTTTTCCCCCCCCAAAAAAAAGATCCATTTTTTTCGCTCTAGCGGTTGCTCTGTGGCTCCAGGCCGGCGTGACAAAGACCTTGTGTCCGGCACTCAATGAGATCAACGCCAAGCCTGAAGCACATCAGCCGTGAAGCTAATGATGACCATGGTGATCATTGGTGACTTCACCGCCGTAAGTTGGGATATAACTCGATATAACCCACCTGTAATTGTGGAAAACTGCACCCACTTTGTGAACTGCACCCACAAGGAATGGGTTGAAAGATGGAAACAGTGCCATGCACTCTCTGATATCCGCCTTGGATCAGGTTCCTGCAATCATCACTGGACCCCTTCTTGTCTTCCTGCACGGGAGGCTGCAAACAAAGCTGGCGTCAGATTGAATTTGGGCAGTCCCATACCCTCAGACATTTTGGCAAACTCATATCCAAATGTTGCCCAAATGGGGGCAGCTAGGATCTGGAAATATCTGGAAATCATTGGTATGTATTTGCCCCACAGTGCTTGTCCACACTCACAACATTTCCCCGCCAACCTTCTTGGTCTTGCCTTTCTTGGAGCCTCGAGATTGGAAAAACTGCTCAGCCGCTTCAACAACATCTTATTTGGCAGCCAGCTTCTCCAAATCCTGTTTGTAACAATGCATGTATCGCCGTTTGTTCCAGAATATGTCCTGTCCTTTGAAATAGTACTACCAAGGTATTGAATTTCTCTGGGGAAAAAAAAGCTTTGGATCATTAGCAATTCTCTTATGGCCAAAAGGACTCGGACATCGAAACGAATCGAAATGACTATCTATCGAAACGGCTTATCAACGGTGATCCGCCCAATACAACAAAGGCAGCGAACCTCGTGCTTCGGTTTGATCGTCATCTGCTTTTGGGGCATCTGCTGTCACAGCTTCCGCCATGTCCGCCTCGGCCATTTCTCCATTTTGGCTTCGCCGGTCCAACTGGACGGTTTTGTTAATTTGGCACCTATGGTTGGCCATTTCTCAACCGCTTGCACATCCAAGACCTTGCAAAGCTTGTGGCTCAGAATTTCTAGATCATGGTGTCCAGGTATGACATGAAACTTGAACCTATCGCCAAGCTAGGCACGCGCCAGCTGCCCAAGCTGCCACTGGGTGCTCGCACGAAGCGAAGCCAACAAACACTGGTGACCGGGGCAGGATGGCTCCTTTAGTTTCTGCGCAACATTTTGCAGAAGATACTGGATCAGAAGAGGGACATGTTTAGGTCAGGAATGTATTTTCAAAAACAAGATCTGGCTAAGAATTTCAGACGACAAATCGAATTCGCAAGAAAGCAAGGGAGGCAAGAGGAAGTGGTAAAAACAAAATAATCAGCGAATGCTGGCCGCCTGACTCTGATCCAGATGCGCAATCCGTGCTCATGATCTCATTGCGAAAAAAATACGCAGCCATACAATGCTGAAACATAAAGCATGTCAATAGAGCAACCATTGGATTCGTGGCCCAGTCGCTCAAATAAACACTATCTTTCCGGTCCTGCTGCAAAGCGGCTCAGCCTACATTCAAATCAATAATCTCAGTTTTGCAATCAACCAGTGCTCTGCAAACTCTGTGAAGTGGTTGGATTTTGGGGCATCTTTGTGATTGCAGAGCTGGGCCTACTAATGTATGGGACGTTGCACAAGAGAAGATTGAGCAAAACACATCAGCAACGTGTCAAATCTCTCAAATCTCTGAGGTACCCTGCTGGCCCAGGTCCTTCAGAGCTATTCACCGCCACTACGCCGAAGCTTCCATCCTGCAGACCATACCTGAATGACATAATGGGCATGTATGGCATACCTCAATTGATATTGTCATCCACTCCACAATGCCAAAGCACTAGAGCACTTTTTTTCAAAGATTCCTGTTCAAGCCTTTCTTCTTTCATTGAAAGACTTCTAAGCTCACATCAAACCTATAACAACACTGATAACGATAGATGATGCTTGGAACTTTTGCCTTCTCTGGAAATCCATGGAAATCCGACATCAGGGACCCCTGAGTTGCCACACCCCCAAACTCCCGTGCCAGCTGGAGCCAGGCTGGTCACAGCGGTACGAAGCCCTTTCCAGGCCTTAGAACAGCATGGCTTCTGCACCACATGCAACCGGGTGTGTCATCCTGAGGTCAATGCTACCCAACAGTGTTGACCTCATGTGCAGTGGCACAGCCCCATCCGGGGCTGAGGTAATGTGGTTTTTGCTAAACCCAATAATAAAGTTGATAAACCATCTCAATAGTTGAGGTATGTTGAGGTCCAATATTGGCTTTACCAAATACCGTAGCAACCCACTCAACAAGGACCAGCTGAGTGCTTGGCGGTGCTCCCGGTGCATCAAGTCCATGACGCGAAGGCTGTTGTCACCACAGCCTGCGCGCTGCACCAAAACATGTTCCAAAACTATAAACCAACTATGAATGTTTCCATTTTTGATGGTTCAATCCCCACTATATCAACTATATCTCCATATAATCACTATTATCCAAAGTTTTTCCAAGACTTTCTAACTCTGAACCACCTAAAATGGACGACTTCGTTCTGCCTATGCACGCAATGTTGGCATCCACGCGAAGGGCGGTCACGTGACCTCCCAGGCTGCAGAATCTCCACTTCCTGGCGGTGAGTTTCCAGAGGAAAACAAAACTGCTATAGCTTCGATATACCTTCTAATTATTCTATATAGCTTACTATGGTCAAACATCTTCTAGTTATTCTCGGTGAGTTGTGAATCTCCTGAAGAAATATCTAGAACAATTCAACAAAAAGCATGTTGCCTTCGCAAGCAAAAGGATGTTGAAACTCACCATTTGGCCAAACCCTTGTCTGACTCTTAGCATCAGGATTGCCTTACAACTGGGATTCCATCATATCTACCCTCGCGCAAGCGCAGTGGCCCAGCACTGCTCATTGGCTTTCTTTCCACCAGCTTGCACATGTACAAGACAAACTTGATTTGATGAACAAGGCAGGAACACATCTGTGGCGGGGAGCCCGATGCCACACTCCTGGACGTTCTGACCCGTGACGTTAAAATGTGGGGATTATCTTCAGCCGCAGTGGGAGCAATCACCCTCACGCCCTGTTCGCACAGAGACTCGATGCAAGGATAAGTTTTCACATGGAATTCTCGGAGCAATTTTCCCTGCAACATCCTGAAACTTTGTTTTCAGGCATGCGGAACAACATTGCCATCGTGAGCAAAGAATTCTGTAAAAAAAATCACACTGTTTCAGCCACTCTTGCAAGAATAAAAGCAACTCTGCTTTGGGCAAACGGAGCATCCGTGCCGAGCAATTACTCCTAGAACTGCATCCCCCGCGCACACACACACAGACACGTTATTGTTGCACTAGCACTAAAGCAGCAAATCCCCCATTGCTCCAGAGGACGATGAAGCGGTCCATGCCAGTAGTTAGCACCTCACAGGTCGGAAGACCCTTTAGAAACCCACCCTTACCAACCCAAGCAACCCATTTGGTCAATGTAAACCATCGAACTTAAGGGGATCATACAAAAAGCCTGAGCAAGCTTCTGGAACCAATCAATTCCAGTAACGCTCAGGTCCAGACGTGGTCACTGCCCACCGCCTTCATACCAAAGATGGGTCTTGTGTGAATAGGCGCCTCATTGAAGATATTGAAGTCACTTCTCACGCCATGTGCCATGGGCCTGAGCTACTGGCTGCTCGACTCGGTTTCTGTCGAGATTCCTGCAACTTGTGGACAGGTATGAAGGCTATGAAGCAGCATGAAGCAGCATGAAGGCAGGTTCCAGATTTCTGGTAGATGGTATTAGGTCCCTTAAATCCCTTAGGTCCCTTAGGTCCCTTAGGTCCCTTAGGTCCCTAGGTGTAGAAAAGTTGGCTGCTTGGAACGGCATGGCATCACGGCATCGTGACCTCCCAGCAGAACAACTCGCCGCGGGACCTGGCAAAGAGTTTCAGATCTTCAATGCAGCAAAGGTGACGGAGGCTCAGGTTGATAACTGAACCTTAAATTCTACAGTGACATATATTTGTATATATATCATTCTAGGTTTTGGGAAATCCATGGAATTTTGACGCGTGGTAGCATCATTGTTTCAATATATGAATATATATATATATTTATTTATGTATTCATTCATAATGTGCAGCTGCAAATATGACATAAAATGGCATTGAATGTGCCCAAAGCAGCACCGGTGTCTTGAGTGATCATGTGCAAAGTTACCCTTATTATGTCTTCTTTGCAAGGCAACAACTGTCCCAGTCTGGCTTCAGGAACACTCCAAACTCCAAACCCACACCCACATTTTTTGGAAGCGAGCCAGAAGGCGCCCGCTGAAGAGAACCAGGGCATCAGAAAGGGCACAGACCGATGTCCAGCTCTTGCCTTAGGAAATCTTAGGAAGCATGATTCAAATGTTGAAGATATGTTTGATGCTATGTGAAACTGGAGAGTGTGCTACTACTTCTAGACATTCTTTGAGAATCCAGAGGAAACTCTGAAACCAGTTTGAAGACGACGATGAGACGATATGATTCAAATCGGTGTGTCTTATCGGATATTCCCCGAAATGGCCGATGAATAGCGGCGAGCCCTCCGGCGAGCCCCATTTATATGTATATAATGGGGAAGATGATGAGATAATGCAGGTAAAATTACGGTAATATGCAGGTAAAATATGGTAAAATTGTGGAATCCACGTTGAAACAAAGGTGTTTTTTCAGTTCTACGACTAACTGAGCCTTCAGCACCCACTGGGGCCCACACTTTCATCCCGCGACCCGGCAGCCTACTCAAAAACATCCAGTCGCCGGTGCAGCGAGTTGGAGACTGCAGAGACCTCTAGAAACTACTACAAACTCACAAGTACAACAACCGTTGCTGGAAACAGCCGTAGACTCCGCAGACAGCTGCATACATTGTACCGAAGTCAAATCCACCTGACGTGTGGCGTCCAATTTCTGTCCCGTCTTGACGTCTACCGACAAATCTCCCTGCGCACTGGTGCAATCTGGCACTCCGCAATAGCTTCCTGAATAGAAATCAAAAACATAGAAAGTGATGAGATTGCGGGCTTGTACAGCTCATACCTATAGTATCTATAGTTATAGATTGAATTGAATTGAATCAAACACGGAGAGAATGTTCAACTGGACTGGTCCCACAGTCTTGCTCTTTGCTGATGTCAATTATGCATCAAAATTATTTGCAAAGTCATGAACAGGCCAACACCTGCGCCTATGATGAAGCTATGTTCAACCTGCCTTGTGAGAACCAGACAGAGTCATCATGGTGCAAGATGTTTAAGAAGCTGTCCTCTTCTGCAGCATTAGATTGGAGCCTTTCAAAGCAAGAAAAACAAACAAGCCATGCAGTTCTGCAGTCGTCATGATTTCATCCGGCACTGCAGTTCTTTCGCCTCCAGAGTTGCACTGACTGATCTTGGCAGGCCTCAAAGTGTTCTGGAGGACGTCACTTATGTCCGCATAAAGCCAAATGTGTGAGGTGCAGCTGTCAGGCTGGGTGGGTAACCGTGACCAGCCCATTGCTACTGGGCAACCAAGAAAGCGCCTGCCTTACCAGAGCATACCAGAGCTGTCCAAGTGAAGACAGTTTTTGGTGACAGCAAATCTATAAACGGTTTGTGATAACATCTTATAGTTTGTTGCGTTCGATTCACTCTGAGCCCGTAGCACTGCTGCTCGCAAGCGGAAGCAGTAAAACCGGTGGCTCTGACAATGGAGGTCAGTGGTTCGGACACTCAGCATTTTTCTCCCAAGTGCCATCATGATGATCATGGACAAACAATTTGAAGATATTTGAAGCCAAAGCAGAGCACTTGACAAGTCGACAGTGCAGAACTCATGCCTCCAGACTCACTAGTGCAACAGTGCCGGAGTGGTAGCCCACCGCCAGACGCGTGCTGCAAGCTGATGCCTTGACAATCTGCAACTAGGCAAACAAACAAATCACATGAACTGGCTGGTCGGTGGCGATTCCTATATTGGATCATAGTAGTCCCCATTTAAGCCCATACAACCACTACGAATTGTGAGCCTTGCTCAAAGGTGTGTTTCTTGAAAACATGGTCTTCAAGAACATTGGCTTCCCCATTAAGAAATATTAAGAATGACTATCATACCTTGGACGATAACTTGTTGGTCCCCCATTTTAAGAACCTGAAAGATCTGAGTTGGTCGCTGCTAAAGAGATCACAGCCTCCTTTTGTGGCACCATCCTGGGCCACCAAGTGCAGCCGCAGCCGCAGTGTTCAGCTGGTCACTGGTGATCTGGCGCCCTGGTGCCCTGGTGCCCTGCCTCTCAACACTCTTCGTAGCTGCCCCGGGCGTCCACAAACAGAGGGCACCACCTGGCACTGCTGTTCTCTGCCAGGCACAACCGAGTTTGGTATCGTGGCAGCTTGACGTTTGTCACCAGTGATGATCAACCTGAAATGGCCCAGAGATCCCAGAGCAAGTAGCAGCTAAGTAGCAAGCACACACAGTGCCCCAAATACGCTACAGTTACTAGCGCCTTGACAGCAGGGATAATCCATTGAGAAAGGATTCAATGAAATTCATGCCTGGGGTTGAAAGCCAAGAGACTGTACATTCCAATATGAAAATGGATTTATAAAATATACAATTAAAAGGAACATGTTGCGCTGTTGATGGATGTGCACAACACGCAAACCCCAATTGTTCCAGCAAGTTGAGTTCCCGGCCCCTTGACATTCACCATTGCTGATGGTTCTGCATGATGCTCCTCCAGTCAAACTAGACCCACGGTGCTCTGAATGCCTAAGAACAAAAGTTCAAACAGCAAAGAAAACTACAATCGAACTTCTCAAATATCAAGCTGAGGGTGCCACATGAAAAATAATTTTGCATAAGTTGCAAAGTCTGCTCAAAAAAACTCCAATTTGTGCGCAGGTCGGCCTTGTGAGTCCCAAAGGTCTCCAAGGACTTGAGGCGAAAGGCGTGCACCACCCGATCTGGCGATGACCCGGTTTCGACCCCACTCAGCCGTGCTTCGGCCGTGAGCCGTGGCCTGCACAGCAAGCTCCCAGGATGTCCTCACTAATGGCCACACCAGTCACCTGCGAGATGCGGAATTCCAACCA
>Ga0126342_10017993_pt1:5000-7500 | contig 12163 bp, 11 predicted proteins | sample Cyp1metagenome_FD_92528 | JGI IMG/M metagenome (GOLD analysis project Ga0126342, IMG submission 92528) | Coral microbial communities from Lord Howe Island, Old Settlement Bay, Australia - Cyphastrea 1 metagenome | ecosystem: Host-associated > Invertebrates > Cnidaria > Coral ... | reverse complement strand
CTGGTGCTTTGTACATTTTGACTTGGAAATGTGCTTTGCGCCACAACGGCGTGCAATTTTTCATCTCTCATCTGGCCAGCTGGCTCCGCACCCGCCGCTTTAGCGAGCCCTTTTTTCGACCCTCCGGAGCCACAAATCATTGGAAAAAGACAGTGTTTCGCGGCTTTCCTACCTTTTCGCGCATCTGCATCTTCTTTTTCTTGTTCTTTCTCTTCTACCCTTCTCTCTCCTAATCTTTCTCTTCTCTCTGCCTCTGCCCTGCTCTGCTTTTCATCTGTCCATATTGTCGGAAGTTTGACTTCTAAACTTCCTTCGATTAGTTGTCTTACAATCAGGCGCACCCCAGTAACTCTCTTTTGAACATAAGAAATATGGAGGGCCATACTAGATTACCTCATTTTCACACAATCCTTAGTGCCTGGTTGGCGCATGGATCTTTCAATCCAGTTCCCCCGATCATATGAAATTATGCATGTGGGACCCCAATCAATAGAAATCCAATTCTTAAACCACATGTTCCTGGCCAAAAACTTGCATCCTGCCGAGTGTCAATAATGTGTTCCCCTTCTAAAGTCTGGCATTGTGGAAGGCTTCCAGCCTGGCTGCTGACCCAAGCCAGGACAACATACGCGTCATCCCGCTGTCAAAACAACATAAAATAGTTTACCTTTGTTTTGTTTCAGTCTTTTCAAAATTCAAGTGCTAGATTTAGAAAATCAACCAGGGCGTGGTGACTTTCGGGGGCAAAAAGTCTTGGGGCAGGATGGCCAGAATTCACGTTCACAGTCTAGAAGGAGACGGCGACTGAACAAGGTGCACAAAATCAATGGATTGCGTGTCCTTTACCACTTCAGAGCCACTAGTTTTCTGATGTTCATCCAAAACCGTCGTTTTGGCTTCAGATGGCTTTGGAGCTTTGCAATCATTGACATGTTCGACATATTGTGCTGGATTTTCTGCTGAGGACCGTGGTACTGGACGATCGTGGCAGCCAAAGGAGCCGTTGCCGTTTTGGTCTTTCTGGAGTTGTTGGAAGGAAAAATAACATGAGGGTCGCTTGCTCTGTGACTGCTTGCTCTTGCCATGGGGAATGCTTGACAAAGTTTCCAAGTTTCGACTTACATGGTGTGTTTAGATTGGAAGCTGAGTAGGTAGATTCATGTCTTGTTTTGGTTTGGAGCAAGCTGACAGCAAATACCAGGCTGATCAAGCAAAGGGAGAAGAAGATGAGGAAGCCGCAGCTGCTGCAGCTGTGCAGGTGGAGTTTAGCTGAAACTGGCTGCACAGTCAGAAGACAAAAGACATAATATATATATATATATATATATGTATATGTATATGTATATGTATGTATGCATCCATCCATCCATCCATCTATCTATTTATTGATCTATCTTATCTGATCTTATCTTATCTTATCGTACCTTATCTTATCTTACTTGTCTTACTTATCTTGTCTTGTCTTGTCTTATCTTATCTTTTCTTATCTTATCTATCCTTTCTTATCTATTTATCTATCGATTGATCGATCTTGTCTATCGTATCTATATTTTTTGTTATCTCATCTCTCTTATCTATCTCATCTATCCCATCTATCCCATCTATCTCATCTATCTCATCTATCTCACCTCATCTATCTCATCTATCTCATCTTTCTCATCTATCTCATCTTTCTCATCTATCTCATCTATCTCATCCATCTCATCTATCTCACCTATCTCATCTATCTCATCTATCTCATCTATCTCATCTATCTTATCTATCTTATCTATCTTTTCTATCTATTTGTCTGTCTGTCTGTCTATATATCTATCTATCTGTCTGTCTACCTATCCATCTTTCTTTCTATCTATTTGTCTTTCTGTCTATCTATCTATCTATCTATCTATCGTCGACCGATCGATCGATCGATCGATCTATCTATCGATCTATCGATCTCTCTATCTATCTATCCATCTATCTATCTATCTTCTATTTGTCTGTCTATATGTCTATCTATCTATTTATGTGTCAAACTGTCTATCTGTCTATCTGTCTATTCGTCGTTCTGTCTATTTGTCTATCTGTCTATCTATTTGTCTATCTATCTATCTTTTTGCCTATCTGTCTATCTGTCTATCTGTCTATTTGTCGTTCTGTCTATTTGTCTACCTGTCTATCTATCTACCTACCTATCTACGTATCTACGTATCTATGTATCTATCTATCTATCTATCTATCTATCTATCTATCTATCCCTCTTTCTCTATCTTTCTCTCTATTTTTCTCTCTATCTATCTATCTATCTATCTATCTATCTATCTTTTTATCTATCTATCTGTCTTTCTGTCTTTCTGTCTGTCTGTCTATCAGTCTATCTACCTATCTATCTATCTATCGATCGATCGATCTATCGATCTATCTATCTATCGATCGATCTATCTATCTATCTAATCTATCTATCTATCTATCTATCTAATCTATCTATCTTTCTTTCTTTCTTTCTTTCTTTCTTTCTATC
>Ga0126342_10017993_pt1:0-2500 | contig 12163 bp, 11 predicted proteins | sample Cyp1metagenome_FD_92528 | JGI IMG/M metagenome (GOLD analysis project Ga0126342, IMG submission 92528) | Coral microbial communities from Lord Howe Island, Old Settlement Bay, Australia - Cyphastrea 1 metagenome | ecosystem: Host-associated > Invertebrates > Cnidaria > Coral ... | reverse complement strand
TATATTTCTTTCTTTCTTTCTTTCTTTCTTTCTTTCTTTCTTTCTTTTTTATCTTTCTTATCTATTTTATCTATCTTATCTATCTTATCTATCTTATCTATCTTATCTATCTTATCTTTCTTATCTATCTTATCTGTTTTATCTGTCTTATCTATCTTATCTTTCTTATCTACCTATCTATTTATCTATCTACCTACCTACCTATTTACCTACCCAGATGTATCCGACCAACCACAGTCTGCAGTCTTTACCCAATACACAACACATATAGTATATATTTCTTTACGCACTTTGTAGGTGGCTGTTGGAGGAAGAGGACGAAACTATCGTAATTGTTGAGGACTTTAAACCACCCGCATTGCAGGAAACTGTGCCTTGACTCAAACACCCCGAGAATGTGCTAAACTGTTTGTAGTATTCGTAGTGGTGTATGAGTTTGACGTGGAATTTGTTTTGCACTTGTATCTCGAAGAAAGGACACGCATACATCAAAAACCCTAAAATGAAACATGTTGTTTCCTGCAGTTGATCTTCAAATTCTGCCAAATCCGGCCACAGCTAAACATGTGCAGGCTGCAAGGATTAAGGCTTTGGAAGAGCAGGCACATTCAGATCTTCAAAATTGCCAACAACTTCAATTGCAAACAACTTCGGAGGAAATCCTTTGATTTGTGCTTGAACAGGAATTTCATGTTTGTCAGACTTTCCAATTTGTTTCCATCGATTCGGTGGTTCCATGTCGTTTCTGGTATCAGCCTTGGCAGCGCAGGTTGAGAACCCAGATGTGTCGACCAACCCAAAGTCTACAGTTTTTACCCAATACACAGCACATATAGTATATATTTCTTTACGCACGTTGTAGGTGGTTGTTATGGTGGTTGGATATTTGAAATTGCCAACAAAACCATCACCACCATCTTAACCACCACGATCCCATTCCCCAGAAACTGCCGAGCAAACACCAGTGGACTTGTGAGAGGCGGCCAGGATGCAGAGGGAAGCGGAAGAGGTTTGGATCAGTTTAAGCAAGATTTGTCGAACTCACCATAACTTCAAGTGAAGTTCTCTTTTCCCCTGTTTTGCTAAATGGGGAACTTGCGCAGCAGGCAGAAATGAGGCGACAGCAAGAACAACAGGCAGCACTGCAGGCAGATCGAGAGTCAAACGCTGCAACCAATGCACCCTGCAGAATTGTTTGTAAATGTGAAGATACAGACACATGAACCCACCTGAGAGGGCCTGCTTTGTGGGAGCTCTTATGCCAAGTTTCTGCAGTAAGCACTGGCTGAAACACTTCAAACATATGTGAACCCAAGAATCATGAAACACACCGTTTATTCTGGATAGTGTTCCTACAAGGTTGTGGCAATGCGACGGTTCCGCACAATGGCACGGTGATGGCACATAATCGGTTGCATTTTGTTTACCAAAAAGTCCAAGATGTTATTCAATGGTGCATCATTTTAGATCTTACAAGTTATGTACACCACATTGAGCAAAGTCAAGCCCTCAAACCTTTGAGCCAATAATATCACTTCTTTGGGTTTAACTCAGATTGAAGTAGCCCTAGCAGATTTGCCAGGAACCACCAATGCTGAACTACAGCGGACGCAAGGCAACGCATTTGTGCAGATGCGGCAGATTATTTCATCCAGGAATACTTTTTAAAACCAGAAAGATTTGATTTGCCATGCACTTACTCGCACTGTGCACAGATTTCACGCACCTTCATAAGGTTAAGCTCACCGCCCAGGGTTCGCTGGCACTCAGGACTATACCACGCCAACCCCTGGGACACAGACACCCAGGACGAAGGCTGGGCCTGGCATTTGCCACACATAGTGTGAATGAGTGCATTATATATATATATACATTTATACATATACATTGTGTATATATATATATATATATATACAGTACATACATGAGATACAGGCAGAATAAGCGTAGACTACTTTAGTAAGGAGGGGCGCAGTTGTGCTGAGAAAGTGCACTAAATCATGTAAAGCGATAGGCCTCCCCAAAATGAGAATTTGTAACCATATATGATCAATGGGAATTTCAGGATCCCAAAATGGAGGTACTGTACCATATAAGGCCATATTTTGTGGTGATATTCACTTACATAGGCCTTATATAGGCCTTATATATGGTAGGTACCTCCATTTTAGGATCCTGAAATTCCCATTGATATGAGAATGCATTAAACTTGATGTAAACCAAGCAAATATTGTTGTGTACCTTCACGCAAAAGGCAAACAAAATTGATGAAGACAATTTAACCTCTAGTGCCCGTGTTTCTTGCAGATGCTATACCATTTGTTGTCCAAGGTGATTGAACCGTTGCTTCCTGCAGCCACTTTGCCTTTTTCCCAGGTCCCAACGCAGTAGAATTAAAATAAACTCAATGCAATTGAATTCTGAATTAAATCACAAATCAAATTAAATCCTATTCTGAATTCCGTTTATTCCCTTTTTCTTCGATTTGTTTTTTCTTCTT
>Ga0126342_10017992_pt1 | contig 12163 bp, 11 predicted proteins | sample Cyp1metagenome_FD_92528 | JGI IMG/M metagenome (GOLD analysis project Ga0126342, IMG submission 92528) | Coral microbial communities from Lord Howe Island, Old Settlement Bay, Australia - Cyphastrea 1 metagenome | ecosystem: Host-associated > Invertebrates > Cnidaria > Coral ... | reverse complement strand
TAGGGGTTTGATTTTTTTCGTCCATTGGGGCTAACGCACTTCAGGTTACAATAACATTGAACTTTGGGGGCGAGGGGGTTGTACCGGATAGAAAGGGTTTGAATATTTCGTCCATCTACGGTAGTAGTACATTATAGTACACATTTTGATGGTCACATGGTTTAACGGGTGTTTTGAGGGAAACACTGCAATCTTACATAATCTTACTGATCTCAGATGGTGAAATGAGTTCCAAGTTACCGTGTACTGTGAGTCCTGACGTGCAAGTGACAACTGTCGTCACATGCCCTGAGGACTTTATTGGCTGCTTGGCTAGAATCCATCCATCCCAACGGCCACCAATCCGTGTGGAAAGATCCAGCCTCTTCCAAGGTTCGACCAAAGAAGGGTTTTCCGATACAGAGATGGTCCCTGAGGAAAGCCCAGTGGTTCGCATTTATGAATGTATCGATGTTCAAAGATGTTCGAAGCACTTCTACTGTCTACTCCTGTGATCTCCTAGGAGCTGTGTAAGTGGCATGATTTTGTCCATCTAATAGGGTAGATTTCATCCAGGATCACCAAAAACAATGTTTCAAACTTGGGGCCAATACTGGTCTATCAACATATATATATATATGTATGCCTATATATCAGTAATTATCAATATTATATATATACATATATCATATATTTCCTGTGGGAAATTGCCACAAAATCAGCGATGAAAATCCCTGTTGCCTGAGGTGGTCTCACGATCACGTACCGCAATCTGACCAATCTGTTGGTGAAGCTCCCGGCAGTTCCCGCGGTCGCGTCCGGTGATCCATCAGGGCGCCCTGGATCATCACTGCCTTGCGGTTTTGAGTGATCTTGGCGATTTGACCGGCCAACAAAAATCGAACAAAACGATGCTTGGTGTACAACTGCCCTTGAACGTCCTCAAAACCAACTCTTGAAAAATGTGTCCAGCTTGCCACTTTGGGATGATCCTGCGGATGGATGATTAGGAAATGGTTCATAACCATCTTGAAACGAGGGAAATAGATGGAAATAGAAGGTCAGCAACCTGGTACTCGCCATGCACGGACTTCTAGAACCATCCAAGCTGCTCATTTGCCATTGGGTCAGTCAGCTATCTGCACATTTGCAAGTTTATTTTACATAGTCTAGCGGACTCCAGAAGTATACTTACGTTCCAAAGGTATTGGTTGGGTAGAAGGAAAACAAGATAAAACAAGGGAGGGCAGATGACATTCACCCTGTCATGTTTTTTATTTTCAGACCATGCCCTTGGTAGACCTATGCGGCTCCTGCATTCAAGGTGCACTCTGCTGATCTCTTCGCATTTTGACTCTGCCCTGGGATCACCTGCAGCCTCTGATGCCAACGCCAGGAGCTAAGGAGCTCAGCCAGGAACCTTCCAAAATCGCAGGGTAGCCATTTGGAGGTGTCCTAAAATGGGCGTACCCGAAATATCCCGAAATCATCCAAAATTAGATCCGTTTAGTATTGATGGTTTTGGGGATCCTCCATGGTCAGAAACCCCTATTTTCATTCCATTCAACCACCCTTGGATCGAAGGATCCAGCACCCAAGCATTGAGATCTGCACTGAGGCGGAGATGGCAATCATGACGGACCTGCTGCGGCTGATGATCCGCCAGCCGATGCCCATTGATGTGATCTTCAACTTCAATGGTGGGGAAGAAACTGGGCGGCAAGAGGTGCCGGGAGTGAGATCCGAAAATCTTTGGCAGTAAGTAGTCGAAACACTGGTGTTGATATGGCTCACACACACATGTATATATATAATTATATATATATATATATACATAATTGTGTAACTGTATATGTTTATAATATATATATATTCTGCGTGTGTGTGCGTGCACTTATTTATACATTCACTCATTTATTTATTTATTTATTTATTCATTTGTTAATCCGTTTCGCGCCTCTTCACCATGCGGGACTTTGCTGATGGCGCCGGAGAGAGAAAGAGAGAGAGAGAGAGGGATATATGCTATAGCTGCTATAGGATATTCGGATATGCTGTGAACACACACCTTTAGAGACCTGTCCCCTGTTGGATAAACGGGTTTGAAGCAGGTTTGATTTCGTAGCTGTTGTCAGAGCTTGCGGGTGGAGTAAGAGTCCTGTCTTCATAAATGTCCCCATTCAAAGCAAATCCTTTTCAACGGGCCGAGGAAGTGCTTATGCCTGCTGCACATGGCACCTTGGTGTGGCTTGATGGGTGGCCTGAGGTTGTTCTGGGTGTACAAAAAGGGTTGTGCGATTCCCAACATGGAAGTTGCAGATGTCAACTTTTTTGGGCAGTGTTGTTGGACTCGTCCTCTGATGATTGGCGTAGAGATTGTGTTTTTGTGTGTTTTTTGATTGTGTTACTGTTTTGTGTTTTTATGTATCGCTAGGCAACGGGCTAGCGTGCTTACGACTTGTAGTTTCCAATTTCGATTGTGTGACTGCCATTGGCTACCTCAATTTGAGTGGAATATGGCAGGTGAAAATTGTTGGGAAAAACATTGTGCACACTCTTGTTACATTGGTGTTTTCTGTACGCAGTTTTACGGATTCATTTATGTGCGCGCGCTTCACGCGCTACCACTTATCACACCTCCAAGATCCTCCAAGGCTTTGTGACAAGCCATCCGTGGGCAAAGTCAATATGCGGCTTGTCTCAGCTGCAGTTGGCCAACAGGATTCGCGTCATTTCATATTGCATGATATTTGCGTGTGTGTGTGTGCATTTTTCCCCTGAATCAGACTTGGAATGCTAGACAGGAAGATGGCGATTGCAGATGTATGTTCAGTAATTTTGATGTCATGGGTGATTTTTTCTCAGAGCTGTAGTTGATTGTAGCCATATTTTTCCACGTGTGACCAGAGACACATACCTTTACGTACCCGAACGTGCCTTCACTTGCCCTTACACTACATACACAAGCATGAATGCATAACAAACAAACATATACTGTACATGCAGATATTCAATGATAATCATATATGCAGATGTGAATACATGCAACAGGCGCATGTAGAAACATATAGATACATACACATAAGTACAAGCCTTTTAAGCCTTCATGCACATGCATATACCTGTTTAACACGCATCGCAGGTTCTTTTTTTTTCAATGCACAAAAAACGGTGGAAAACCTCCATGGTCCCCTAGGTGCGCAGATCAACTTGGAAGCCGCAGGTCTTGGCCTTGGAAGCTCCTGGAATGGGACATGGCATGACCATCCAGCCGGCAGCAAGAAAACATGTCCTACTACATGAATCTACAGCACATGATTGTTTACACTCCCATAAGGCTGCCATTTGGGATATGAAAATTACAGATGGGTAGGATTGGATAAGTCACTTCTAGTAGTTCAGCATGCTGTGGCACAGCTGTGGAGGCTCTGGTGGTCGCGAGCTTCTCTTCCAAGCAGGACCTTCCAATCGGTGGCCTCTTGGTTTGCTGAATTGTCCAGAAGATGTCCTTCATAAATTATCCCTTTGTCATCCAACGTAGCAATCCATAAATACCTGGTTTCAATAGTCATCTAGAAATTTGGGCCATGTTCATCCATTTTCCAAGGCCATGTTAGATTACCGGAGGGTATCTTCCACTGAATGTAAAGTGGGACATACACCCATATTGGCCGCATGTTTGTATATGATATTGAGCTAGATTCTTTTGGATACAGATGGATTAAGAATCATAATTATGATGGTTTTACCTCGAGGCTAGGTTGAGGGGCATGATCGGTTTTGAGGCCTGTGGTTGTTACGAAATGTTGAGCACGTGCGCTTTATCGACAAATACCGCATCATATGCGCAATGGTCAGCATGTGGCTGAATTGTTCATATCAGGCCATGATAATCAATCCATTTGATCCATTCAATGCGATTCACATGTCCATTGTAAGGATTGATTATATACGATGTTTTGACCATCACAGATATCACAATGTAATCATTGCGTGGATGCAGGTGCTACTCCTGCCATTCGGTCTTGCCGTGCTTAGGATTGCAGAAGCCTACAAGAGCTATGTGAAACGTCCCTACGGATCCTCCATCACCCAGGCAGCGGATGTACGACTGGGGTTGACTATGGCCACGTGGAACATCCTGCTCGTTGTTTGACCCATTTAAATCCAATTGACCATTCTATGAATCGGCTTTGCAGTGTTGCGTGGGGCGTCCTCATTGGACAGCTGTGGGCAGTCACGCCGGATAGAGGGATAGTGAACATCGGCCTTCCAACAACGTGTTGTTTTTAGGCAGTGAACTATGTTGATTTTGCCCAGGCCTCTTACTATTTACCTTCCAGCCATCAGGGTCACCCAAAAAATTATTCCACACCCATTGGCCCATAGCGCCCCAAATTTCATCAAGTTTGCCCCAACCCATCCAACCCAGGCCCTGTTTCACACGGGGCTCATTCCGGGCGAGACGGATTTTCGCATCTACCGGGACTTCGGCGATATCCCTGGCGCAGACTTCGCGGTGTTGACGAACGGCTGGGTGTATCACACCTGGAGGGACGACATGGACCACCTAGACTTCCGTTCGGTGCAGCGCTATGGCGCGGCGTGGCATAGTCGTGTGGAAATGTTGGGAAGGTAAAGGGGAAACTGATTCAAGCGAGCCTATTTAGAATCCATATGAATCTATGGAAAATGTAGTCTATGACAATGACGTTTTGGGATGTTTGGGTGGCAAATAGATCGCGATATGATAGAGCTGACTTGTTTGGAGGCCTCTACATTACATTCCATCCATGTCCATCCATTGGTGACTGCTACAGGTACGGTTATCCAAGCTGGGCGGTAGTAAGCTGCACCCCACAGCTATTTCGAGGAAACAGTGCATGAGCTTGCGCTTGGCATTGCTTCAAAGCTGAAGGAAGGCCAGGGATGGTTACGGATGGTCGGGTGGTTTTACACAACATTGCTATTTACCATGATTGTCATCCTTGCTACCAGGGCAATAGAAGACGCAATAATTAGATATGACCCTTTCCACCGTATTGAGGTAAACAGCCGCACATGGGAGAACATGGGAGAACATGGGATTCAAGCAAGACCTTGTGAACACTTTTTGTGGGTTACATCATGTTACATATTGTTACATATATCTAATTGCCATGGTAGATGTTGGTTTCATTTCATTAGGTCATTAGGTTACATTCATGATCATGATCTATCTACATGTATAGATGTTCATCATGGTCTACACAAATCTTCATATAATATATAATTAGCTATGATTGTATAGATATTTATCATTGTCCATAATTATATAATTGGCTAATCTACATACCCTCTGGTAAACTAACATAGCAATGGAAAATCACTATTTTTAATGGGTAAATCCACTATAAATGGCCATTTTCAATAGCTTTTTGTATGTTCACCAGAGGGTACATGTTATGTGCACCCCAACCAGTCCTCCGATCCTCCAACCAGCTCCAGGGCGGCCTTCAGGGGCGGACGTCACAGATGCGGCGGTCTTCTTCGATGTGGGCGGCCTCTTCTTCGTGGAACCTCGGGGGTTTGGTGGGAGAGACAGCCAGCTGCGGAAGTTGTTTAGTAGCCTCTAGATAGCAAACCACATTCATATACATTCATATATTATAATATTGTAACATATGATGATATATGTATAAATCATATGCATTATTAACTGTTATTTCATGTATTAATGTATATATTATATGTCGTGTAGATGCATGCTTAGATAGATGGTACTCAAGAAAAGTGAATAGGTCCTGTCCAAGAAACGGATGTGTGAGACCCCAAAGCCCCAAGGAATATGCTGCCTCACTGGCCCAGGCCCAGCAGCTTCACATTGCAGCCTGTTTGGTGATTTTCTCTGCCTTGGCTTGGACTGGTGGTCTTGGGGTCCTGCTGTCTGCTGCGATGCTCGACATATCTGGACATAACATGTCAGGCCGGGAGTCCATGATGATCATGGTGGGATGGTTCAAAACCTATTTTTTCCCGTAAATGTGGGATGAACCTCCATGCACATCCATGAGCCAGTTTACTTTTGTTTATTTTGATGTTCACCAGGGTGCCAGGCTTGGGGTTCATAGCCATTTATCAATATGTTCAAGGCTGGGATTGGATTTGGAAGTGGAAGAAAATGCAGAAACTGAATTAAATTCGATTCACGGGAGTTGAATGGATTTGTCGGTACTGTGCGCACGTGTCGGCAAGTGCCGGTTGGTGTTAAACGCCAAGGTCAGCCATGTCACTGAAGTTTATTTTTTTAGTTTCAATCGTCCAAGCACAGACATGAACCATCCCACCCTTGCGTGGATAGACTAGTTGATCCCTGCATTGCAAAGCGCTGATTTGGATTTGGCATTGGAATCAATTTTGCAAAGTCCAAGATCTGGCAGTGAAACGGAAACGTTTGCCGTTTCCCATGCTGATGTCGTTTCGTTCGCTGGAAACTGATCACATCCTGATCACTTCTTCCATAGGTCCATAGGTGGCTTGGCTGTAAACCAATCAGCCACAAATGGCGACATCTTTCGTCGCAGTGCTTACGGTCGTTTCTAAAGATGAAGCGAGAACCGCAGTGAACGATGGCCCAGGAAGCTGTTGCTTTGCGCAGTTTTGTCCATCATCTCTTCCATCCTTTCGGGTGCCTTCGTGGCTCACACCCCTGCAGCCATGGTTGCGGCTGGACATCCAGAAACTTCGGCAAAGGGAGAAGGCAGAGAAAGAAATGGCGTGGGTCAATGCAGATGGAGGTTTATTTTTACGGGGGTGGCTGGGAGCTATTTCAATTATATATATATACATAGTTATGTGTATATATATATATATTTGCAGCCCCCCCAAGACCTACCTTTTGTGTAGCAGATATGTTCCTGAATGCCTTGTCTTCCTTCTTATCTTATCACCCATTGTAGCACTGCATCAGGAAAGTATCTTGGGCGCATGCGCCTGGACACATCCTGCCCACATATGCAGCTGCAGGATAGCGCTGTGACATCTATATTTGACATTTTTATTTCATTATATTTAAAGTGTTCTTTTTTTATGTTTTCAGACATTTTTAGTATATGAACATGAATTTTATATCTATGATCTGATTCGTGCAAGTCTGCTTTTTCAATATATCCTGCAACATCTGGTATTTTTTCACAACCTTGAGGATTTGCAGCAATATGATTAGGACATAGATAGATTGAAATTTTGTTTTCTGTTTTTACAGAGTATAGCATATTATGTTTTTCTTTTTTTAAAAAAACAATCCTTTTTGATGAATACAACTTTTTGGACTGATCTCCAGTTATAATTTTTAGACATATTGATTTTTTAAATGCAATTACCTTTTTTAACCCTGTTACATTTTTATAACATCCCATCAAGCTTTGGATAGTAAATTGACAATAATCAGTCATAATCTCATTTGATGTTAATTGTCTTATTTGCCCTTGTGAATCTACGTTGTTACCATTAGCTTTTTCTTCAGCATCTACATTTTTTTGTAGAAAGAAGATTTGGTATTTGTTTGCTGTAATATGGTTTTTAAATCTGTATCACGTAGATGATTTTGTAATTCATTGCTTTAAATCCAGGAGTGCTTGAGTTAGATATATTGTTTGTTAAACATAAATGATTTTGATGATCATAAATCAATATATAAGTAAAAACAAAAACACTAGATCAGTTTTTAATACACTTTTTTATAGTTCTTAATCTTGTGATTGTTTAAAGGCATTTTAGGAGTTTCTAGCAGAAGGTTCTAGCACTGGGTGAATATGCTCTATATTCTGAGGATCAAGTTTTTAAGTTAATCAAATTATTCTTTTTTTAGTAGTTTTTTTTTCAGATTGATTTGTTTGTTTTTTTCATGGTAATATTCTACCATTTTGTGATGTGAACTTTGATAGCATTTCAGTGTTCCTATAGTCTATTACCTTTTTTCCCAAACATAAATTGCAACAATGTTTTTTAAAGTTTTTTCTTTGCCGATCTATCTGCAACCCTTTCTAATACATTTTGTTGGGGATGTTTTGATTGATCTGTAGATAAATAAAGACTATCGGATGAGTTCATGTATTTTTACTTATTATTGTTTATTTTTTCTTCTTGTTTGTTAAAGAAGTTACTGCTTAAGATTGCAGAAGGTTCTTTTTCAATTTGTTGTACTTTTTTTTATGATGAGTCTAATTACCTTTATTGCATTTTTTTCGTTTTTTGTCATTTTTGCCAAAGTTGATTGATTTGCTTGGAAAGCAAAGAAAAATAATGGGCTTTAGAATCTTCTTTTACAGGATAAGCAAATTTATTTGAGGAATGTCCTTAGCAGATAGGCCGATCATTTGCAAGAAATTGCATTGCAATTTCCGGTGACTAATATTTTTCTAAGTATCTGGATTCAAGATTCAAGAATTCAAGGCTCAGAAAAACTTCTTCAATCCAAACTCTTTGGATTCAAGATTCAAGATTCAAGGCTCAGACAAAGTTTTTTTGGGATCTTGAATCTTGAATTATACCCCCTTGGATTCAAGAAGTCCTTTTGGGATCTTGAATCTTGAATCTTGAATTATACCCCCTTGGATTCAAGAAGTCTTTTTGGGATCTTGAATCTTGAATCCGATGTACTTAGGGAAGGGTGGGATGGGAACAAACTTGCAAACATTTGCAATGTTTGATCATCAAAAAATGCCCTCAGTTTTGGAGTTCAAAATGTTAAGAAAAACACTGCTGTAAATACCACTAAATTTGCTTGACAGGTAGGTCTTGGGGGGGTACCATATATATGTATTCCGATCATCGATGACGGGACGCGCAGTCTTCATTCATCTTCATTCAATATGCTTGTGTGAAGAACTATGTTCAGGCTTCCAGCAGGTCATTGGCGAAGTTTGGGAAAGTGAACTCTGCAGATACCTGCCCCCAGCAGGGCAGATAGTCCTGATAGAGAGTGTGCTTGACCTACATATAGCCATCGATGTCCATTTTCCTTCCAATTTCCTGCTAGTTGGTGTTGAGAGATATGCTTTAAAGTTGATATCCAGCAGGACGGATCTAATTTCAAATATCACATTCCTGGGATCAGCTGGTAAACATCCAAGCACTGATCTTCGAGGTTTTATCGCAACGTCCAAGGAGTTGGCGCCATTTCTCTTCGGACCACCTGCGCTGATGTCATTCCTGGGATGCTTGGTGGACTGTTCGTTGCCTCTTGCAGGGCATTGATGGAAACAGATGAGCATTGACGGAACGTGTATAATTCGACTGAATTATCAGAATATCCAAGAGGATTATCGGAATTATTCTGAATTATTGTTAAATTCATTTGCAGGGCATCTTATTCGGCTTCTATAAGCCATGCCATACCTAATCGAGATAGATGTGCCTTGCTGAATGCACATGATCTCCCCCAGGATGTTTCCATCTCTTGGGAGTAGCTGAAGTGGAGAAGGGCTCCATTACACTAGCTGCACTGATTTGCCTAGCCGCTCGCTCAGAAAATAGTTTGCAAAGCGCCGAGCTGTTGTCATTCAACAGGGGAACGAGTTATTGTTCTTGGTGGTTGCAGTGGCGTGTGGCGTTGTTTTTTCTTCTCGTTTGTTTGTTCGTTGGTTGTTTGCTGGCTGTGCTCATTATGATGTTTGCCAGCAGGCCCATCACCGTTCCAATGGCTCAATTCCCTTCCGTTCCAATGGCCTGCAGGCTCTATCCGCCAGCCCCATCACCGTCATGGCCTCTTACCTGTTCCTCATCTGGTGCGTAGCGCCGGCGTTGGCCCTGGCTGTGGCCTCGATCCTGCCATCTGTTGCAGCGGAGCTGCTGATGGTGGGTTCTTACATCCTGCCATGGATGTTATATGTCCAAATGTCTCCTGGTTTCAAGTGGTTGTAGCACAGAAGGGAACTCATTTGGCCATTTGGCTTCCAAACCGGCGAACTCTCCATGTGACATCAGAAAGGCCAAATATCCATTGAACTGCCAGGGCCGATTTGTCACGCAAGTGCGAGGGCCCAAGTTGAACACATCGCCGACAATTACTGGATAGGCTGCAGAGGGGTCAAAGATGCCGAGGAGTTTCTCCAGGATGTGAACTAGATATAACTATAGATGACATTTCCAGGTTTTCAGCTTTTCTATCTATAGGGGGGTTTGGGGGGTTGCTTGCTATGTATTCATTTACATATAGGATATATAATTGTGAAACTTGGCATGCCGTGACTCCCAAGAAGGGGCGCTAAAACATTGGAATCACAATTTCCTTTGAGGATTAAGGGCCTCTAGACTGACACAAACACACACACAGTTTGTATATGTCTGTATGTCATGCAATGCAATGTAATGTACTGTAACGCAATGCAATATAATGTATGTACATATATGTAAATTACAGTTCATATATATATATATTAGTAATCAGTTGAATATTATGAAGCAATTGTATAATGAATCAATGAAGTATTTAATTCAGTGATTGAGTAATAACACACAGACACACACCGATATATATATATATATGTGAATTATATGCATATGCATCCCCAAACTGTTGTGGTTGCTGTCCCTACTGTGCTCTATCTTTGTGCTGGCTTTGAAAGTTCCATTTTCGCCCTTTGTTGATCTACGCGAATTGTTTGAGATGCTGAGGTTAGTTTTGGGCTTGGATTTTCTGTCGCCTTTGACCTTTCGTAGTGGCACGACCATCCCTGGAGATGTGGTCATTGGTGGCTTCTATGGCCTCATGATGCTGGGATTTTTGAAATTTTGGCCCTGGTGTTTGGCGCATCAGTCAGCTGCAGCAAGACGCAGGTTCTACCTTTTGTGCAGAAAAAAAGACGATTATAAATCAGATTCACCATTCAAAGTTGGAATCCAATCATGTGTTTGCCTACGGCCCGAAAACCGGCCCAGCGTTTTTGCTTTTTCTTGGTTTGTGATATGTTGGGGCCGGGGGGTGGGGAGGGGTAATAACGTTCTGTGTCTTCGTTGTCTTCGACTTACTTCGGTGGAGACACTTCATGTCACGTTGGACACGTTATACTATTTCGTTGGACACGTCTACTGTAATTACTTCGTTGGGCACGTCTTCTGTACTTCGGTGTGCACACTTCATGTTACCTTGGACATGTCTACGGTACTTCGGTGTACACACTTCATGGCACGTTGGACACGTCTACTGTACTTCGTTGCGCACGTCTTCTGTACTTCGGTGTGCACACTTCATGTTACGTTGGACATGTCTACGGTACTTCGGTGTACACACTACATGGCACGTTGGACACGTCTACTGTAATTCGGTATACACACTTCATGTTACATTGGACGCGTCTACTGTACTTCGGTGTACACACTTCATGGCACGTTGGACACGTCTACGGTTCTTCGGTGGGCACACTTCATGTTGCGTTGGGCACGTCTACGCGCTGTGGCGAAACGCAAAACCATCCAAACGTAACGTTTTTTGAGGGTGTTCAACATGCATTTTATTGGTTCCCACTGCATAAAAACATAGGTTTTTGGTAGATCCCAAGAGACTTGCAGTATCAAAGAACACCAAGATGATTGCAGACATGTGGCAAACGTCAGGTTTTCAGCAGAGAAAAAGACTGATCTTAAAGAATGATGAAAACGCTGGGCCGATTTCCGGGCCGTTGGATGTTTCTGCCAACAGCAATGCGGATACAATTGACAATACAGAACGAACAGTAAAACATGTTTCTCATGCCGGGAAAGTCCCTGGGAAAGTCATCTCAACCGGCATGTCCTGTGGGATCAGGGACTCAGCCAGTTGAGTGGCTGTAGAAGATGTTTACACAATCAACATATCAACATAGGATAACATAGGTACATAATTATCTCTTCGCCGTTTTTTTCATTAAAGGTGTATTTCATGTGTCGTGGTTGCAAGAGTCTGTATGTCCTCCCCACGAACAACCGGTAACCGAAGAACATGGCCTTTGCTTCACCAAGCTCCATGAACACCACTTTTAGTTTTAGATCAAGACTTGGGAGGCAGTCAAAGAAAACACTGCAGATTTTAGATGATTATTTAAGAGGTGTTGGGTCATACCACGACAGTGGAATCTATACCACGACAAGATATAAAAAACCACGACAAGAGGGTAGCACGAGTAGCGCATACCTTGTTCAATTGATGATTTGTTCAAAAATTTGC
>Ga0126342_10017991_pt1 | contig 12163 bp, 8 predicted proteins | sample Cyp1metagenome_FD_92528 | JGI IMG/M metagenome (GOLD analysis project Ga0126342, IMG submission 92528) | Coral microbial communities from Lord Howe Island, Old Settlement Bay, Australia - Cyphastrea 1 metagenome | ecosystem: Host-associated > Invertebrates > Cnidaria > Coral ... | reverse complement strand
GATCAGCGGGAGGGGGAATCTCAGTAGCTTTATTCAGGGTCAAACTCTAATTGGTGCTAAGGCACCTCATGGGGGGTACCCTTGATGAGTTGATTTGGAGTTGATTTTGGATAAGTTTAAGTATAGGTTTTGAATAGAAAGAGCACCCATCATTTTTGACAATTTCCAGCTATCATTTTTGAATAAAGGTTTTGGTCAGCCCCATCTGGGCAAATCTGGGTTTAGGGCCAAAAAAAAATAGCACTATTCCGGGTAGTTTTATTATTTAGTTGGGGAGAAAATTTAGCACTATTCAGGGTAGTTTTATAAATCGTAGGTCAACATTAGGTGGGATAAATCATTCCCAAATGGGTGGTTTATGACATTGTTTTAACATGTTTTAACCATCTTATCAATTTCCATTTCAGGATCCTAAATTGGAGGTACCTATCATATATAAGGCCTATATTTCAGGCTTATGTAAGGGAATATCCCCAGAAAATATGGCCTTATATGGTACTAACGTACCTCCATTTTTGGATCCTGGAGATCTCCCATTGACCTTAGATCCCCAGCTTCAACCCAGCAGCATACCTGGCACCGGCGGAACTGGATCATACGTCACTGAGGGCACGATGCCGTTGCACCGTAGCCTCTGCGCCGCAAGTGGTGAACATGACCCATGTGGCCCATATATCATGGGGAGATTCCATACATATATCTGATATATATATAAATGGTATAAAATGGTTATAATATGTAATATGTTATAACATGGTATGGTATAATATGGTAAAATATGGTAAATCTATAACAGTTATAGGTTATTGCTACTCTCACAATGTATGTATATTATATATATATAAATATATATATATATTGTAAAATATGGTTATTACTATCCCATCACTCTGATGCACCCACATTGGGGAGAAGGATGCAAAAGCCTCAGAATCCATTGACATCACTTGTGAACGAATCCATGTACAACAGCTTTGACAACTCATGTACTGTACATTTATATACATAAGAAAACGGTACGTGCTGTGGCTGTACATTAAAACGGTACACGATATATATATATATATAATATATATATATATATACATTATACATGTACTTTTCTTTTATATACATAAGAAAACGGTAAATATATGAGTGGTTGGTGGTTGAGCCACCCCCTCTGTAAAATATGAAAGTCAGTTGGGATGATGAAATTCCCATTATATGGAAACATAAAACTCATGTTCCGAACCACCAACCAGATGAGTATTGAGTTGTGGCCTTAAACAAGAAACATCAAACAACCTACGTGCTGTGGAAGTCCATTACAGTTAGCTCAACTTCCGTTCACTCCCAGCTTGGTCGTGTCACCAGGTGCCGAAAGCCATCTGGAAAATGTCGGAATCCGCCACGCCCTGTTTTGCATCCTTAGCGGCTCAGCGCAGAAAGCCCGAAAAAAAACACCCAAAATGGACTAAGACCTGGCTGGAAAACTCTGGAGTAGCTCCCCCTCCCCAAGTCATAGGGATAGTTTGATTACCCATAGCTCCTAACAGATCCTAACCATTGGATAGTTGATGTAGACTTAAGTACCTGAAATTCGTCCACGAAGGCGATATGTAAATCCCAATCCTGCTAAAATGACGTTTCCAAAAAATGCCAAAGTGTTTTTATGTCATTTTACCTCAATACTTGGGGATAAGACATTTTTCATATGGTGATATTCACAAGTTGATTTCCTGGGGTGCCATCCATATGGCAGTGTGTCAAAACCAATAGTACCCCTTCTGTTCACATCAAAATAGCTGGGATTTATGGATGTTCATCCCCCTAAAAATGGTATTTTCATAGGTATTGATCCATAGCCATATCTTTTGAAGCCTCATTTTGAAGCCAGGTGCTGGGTCGAGGCTATTTCGGACGCTCGCAGAGACCTGCTATGGAACGGCTATGGAATGGGGATGAAAACAGATACCCTCTGGTAAACATACAAAAAGCTATTGAAGCCATGGCCATTGTAGTGGATATTCCCAATAAATTTGGTGATTTTCCATAGTTATGTGACAGTTTACCAGAGGGTACACCTTTGGGCACATTTGGGGATATCAGTCTGCCCAGTTTAGAATAACCCATATAGCGACTTTTCACCAGAAAAAAAATCGCTGTTTAGAGCATGAACACTTCATCATGCAACCATCAATACTGGCAAAGTCATTACAGAGGGTTCTTCAAAGCTAAAAACTTCTGCAGTGGATTCAAACCAACCACAATGGCTAGGCTCAACATGTCGATCCAAAATCACAGGGTGTATTCCTGCGAGGACTGCCACCTTGTTGTTCATCAATTGCATGTTTAAGCCCAATTGAACCTGCTTTCCTGGCTTCACTGTTCAACAGCAACTCACCATACTTTCTTGCTTGTGAGTTGATTACTGCCTCTGTTGTTGGGTTTATGACTGTATATGGTTATACCCCTTTACCACTATTGAGTTTTTCTGAACATAGGGTCCCTAGGGTATGCTGAAATCTACTTCTTAGTCATGTTTATGATAATTGGTCCTGTTCAGAAAAAAAAAACAGAGCCATGCTTGCTGGGTATACCGTGAGATATCCTATGTTCAGTCTGATATCCACCATGTGTTCATTAAATGTTTCTTTTGGCTACTTAAGATCACCAGTGTTTACAGTTTTCCAACATAAGTGTCTCCCATGAACCGTCCCATGTAAATATATCCATCCTTTCGGGTGATTCTACCACTGTTGAAATCTTGATCTTCATAGTCAGATCTCCAATATAGAGTTGTCCTGGAAGATTGATTCAAACTTTCGTGATTATCAAATTCAATTTAAGGATCCAATTTATCACCAGATAGGAACTATACGTATCGATGTTGGAAGGATGGCTAAAAAAACCTGACGTGATTATCGTCATTTTTCCCTGAAAAAAATGTTAGAGCAAGAAATAGTTAGTTAGGTATTGTTGATGGATCTTAGCAAATTATTGACATTGATCCATAGATCTTATTTTCTCCATAGTTAGGATCCAAAGACCCGCCTTGCCCACAGCGTATCCACCGGCCGCCAAAGTCATCCCCACAACGTTGGTCAGGGCCTGGCACAAACGCCCCGCACCAAAGAAAAATGGCAAAACCTGTAGGAAGGGGTGGTTTATATGAGATCTAACTGGGATTTAACCAGCAAAAACGGAGATTTGATATTTGATAGGACTTATGATGGATTTAGTTGGCTATGTTGGTTTGTAACTGGGCTAAGTGTAAATATATGGTGGACATGATATATCTATATACAGCAAAACATATTTAGCGGTTATAAATTCTAAACCAACTTCTAAGAAGGGCTGCCAGTTACAAGGACCGTGGAATTATCCTAAAATAGCATCACTCACCAGTGACCCATTGCCCCCAGTGTCCCAGATACCCCGGCCCCCGGTGATTTTTCCTCACGCCAATCCCATCGAATCTCCGTGCCACTCGCTTCTTCATGCTGCTGTAGGAAGCTTCTGGCCAGACCTTGCAGGTTCAGCTCTGGGCTGTCATCCCCTGGACCAAATTTTCCTTATGATACTGTGGATGAAAGAAATCCTGCAGCACCAATTTGGGATGGTTGAAACCCTATAAATCATGGATGTTTACCATCTATCAGCTGGTGCAGAATTTCTTCCATCCACAGTAGTTCAAGCTGATTCGTGCTCCGCGGTCCGTTCTTTTATCCGCTTCTGAGGGGTTGAATTTCAATGGAATAAGTTGGGTTCACCATTCCCAATCTCAGAGAGATAGTGGTTGCAGCATCGACACATAGTATGATCACAAGAGCGCAGGTTGATGCTTGAATCCAGCTCGTTGGTATTTGAAATCTATGGGATATCCCTAGTAGCACACATACACTGTGTTGGCCCAAAACTGAGACCTGGAAGACCACAGATTGAAGTCATGTTGGAAATGTTGCAGTGTGGTATTGCCCAATCATGGCATCTCCAAATTTCACCCATACTTGGACTTCAACAGACACCCCGACTGTCAACAATCACTCCCCACATAGCGGATGAACCAATGTTGGAAATAAAAAATCACCTTCAACCGCAAAGTCACACACATTCCCAAAATTGATGCAACATGACATATCCCATAGGATCCATGTATGCTAATATATGGTAACATGGATCCCATCAATATACCCCAGTCATGTTAGCATTAATATACCAGCACCATGGATCCTATGGGTATGGTAAAGTCGCTGGAAAGTTGACAACACACAGGTCCCACCATGGCAGCCACGGCTCCCACGGCTCCCAGACGGTCCCACCTTCTCGGTCCGAAAGCCTCGTGGCGGGCTCCACGTGGCGGGACCCGTGGCGGTGTGAAACGTTCGTAGCGGGCTCCGGGGTATCGTAGGCTTCGTAGCAGGGCGGCACGTCCTAGGGATCAGGATGGGAGAGATCCAAACGAGGGAGGTGAATCCCTTCAACATCATTGGAATATATAATTTATGTGGATAGATAAACAACATATGGAATAGGGATGAATATATACTGATGATCGGCCATTGGATTTTTAGATTATACCTTATTTTGAAACAAATCCATGTATAATCCAAATACTTCCTGAGCAGGTAATTAAACCCTAAATGATACCCAAAATCATGAACTTGTAGGTAGGAGGGTATATATCTGAGCGTAAAGACTATCTATATTAGTCTATATAGGAACACCCTTTGCAAATGACCCTCTGGTAATCAAACATGGCGACAAGCCCCCATGTATAGATGACGTTTTCCCATTGATGATATGTCCCATAGTTTTTTGTATGTTTACCAGAGGTTATCTCTATGGGATTTTCCAGCCATATTTCATTACCAGAGGCTAAACAACATGTTTCATGCGCAAATGCTAGTTGTGATGAGATTCATCAAGCTTCGAATTGGGTGAAGTTGGGATAAACATTTCAAAACACAACATTTCTAGTTGGAATATGTTGGAATGGATTTCTCAGATTTGGCAGGTCAAAACTCTGGTACCCTGGAGTTCACATCAAAAAAAATACCAATATGATCGATGTTCATCGGCTTAAATATGGTACCATAGAAGGTGGCTGAAGGTGGTGCCCCCTGTTCTGTTACTTCGGTGATCTTCACCCATGGAACTATAGTTGTTTCATCACCGAAAACCCACCAGGGAAATCTGGTTATGGTCAGTCAGGCTATGAACTGGGGCACCTCATCTCACTTACAACTGGGTAAATCGGTCATAATCAAGGATATAAATCGACTAACCGTACTCAGCCCATTGATAACCAAGGTTAAAACCATCACGTAGGTTTTAAATTGTTTTAAATAATCATTCTCATGCCCGATCTTTTCAAACCATGGCTTTGTCTGCAAATAAAGTACCTCAAATTCCCATGGGTTTATAATCATTTTCCCTTTCAAATTGCCGTCAGTGGGGGGGAATAGACACCATTTTCAGACCCTCTCAAATATCATATCACTTATAGACATATTATACACACCATTATATCCCATTAAAACCACTTAAATCCCAGATTAATTAGCTGTTCAATCCCAATAAATTCCATATACATCCTATAGAATTTCCATGAAACTTCAATAAACATCCCATGTAAATCTCATATAACCACCCTCTTCAACAAACGTTTGGGGGTGAAATCCCTTGAGGTCTTGAAAGTCGACATGGCACTGAAGCCACCCAGAGGCGTTGAAGGCCCAAGCCTCAGGTCGGGCCAGTGAGCTTGGCCATGACAATTTACCATAAACATACCGAAATGGATGTGTAGACATCCGTGAGATTCGATTAGAATGCATAGATATTGTTAATATATGTTAATATATGTTAATATCATATACATACCTAGCCTATTAGCCTAGTCCTTCAATCTATGCACTTTTGCACATAGTCATGACACCACGCGGGCCGAGTAGCAACCCATGCGACAGCACTGCACCGCCTGCTGCGGCGTCGGCACCACGGAGTCCAAGGCTTCGCACAGGCGCCGCGCGTGGTAAAAGGTGGCGCTGGCGGGGAGGCACTGAGCGACGCCTGGGGTCCCCGGGTCCCCGGGAGTTTGGGAACATCTTAGATGGGCCATGGGAAAAACGCGATTCCTGGTGAGTAACTGGGGATTTGTTACCCCCAAAAAATCCCAATGAAATAATCCAATTTACTAACTAGTTAACTAACTCGGAGGTGCACCCCCAAAAGTTGGGAGATGGGCCTGATGGGCCCCCAACAGAACTTTGATACCATGGTTATATATCCACTTAGATACCTGGAACTGCACTTCTACATGGCAAAAAATAAAGGCAACCAGAAAGGGACACATTAGTCCCTCAAACCCATTGCCCAAAGCCCAGAGTTGCTGGCAAAGGAGATGTGTTTACCTGTTTGTCAGCTGGGATCAGTTTCGAAGTCAGCAATCTGAACCAATCCGGGCAAGATATAAATCCAGAACCTAACCTCAGCATTTGAGACTACTCTTATGTACCATGAATGCAGAGCTTGGCAGGTGAGGCCACTAAAATTGATTCAGATCCTTGGTCCGGTGAATCGAATACAACAAATGACAGCAAGGCGTTCCAAGCTACTTTCACTGTTGATCTGCCATGTTCGATTCCTGCGGAGAAAGAAGTCTTTGGGCACCGTGAGATCTTCCATTGGCTTCCAGGCCATGGGTACACTCCGCTACCAAAAGTCCCTCGTCTGTACAGAATTTCCACATGAAACACGTGGTAATTTTGGATGGCTGTTCTTGTCTACATCAGTGTCATATATATAGTGTAATCAATAGGCTAGATCCAAAAATATCCAAGGATTGCATTGATTCTTTCATCCTGGGCTTGCAGCCCCAACTCGTTTCCTGTGCCGGTATCCCTTTCAACTGGTTATTTAAGGCACCCAATGGATCCATGGGTTTTCACCGTTTCACCGGTTTCTTCTAGCGGATATCCCATTCCTCAACCAATGGCCAAAGAAATGTCGTTTACCCGGTGCTGGTGATTTATGTCCATCATTGCTGCTTTTGGTTTCCTGCCTTTGGTTGGAAAACAATTGATTCCTCCATGTTGACAAGCAAATATATTTGTCTGTTCTTTAGGTGGAAATAAGTATCAACTCCCAGCAAAGTCAAATAATCCCATCAAAGTTCAACCCACTTTCCCACCAAATGTTGCTTCAACTTCTCCCTTTTTTGCTTACGCTTCACGTAACCCCAACCATTCACCAACCATTCACCAGCCCCATTTCCGCGGCTCCTGGGTAGCATGGCAGAGAAGCAGTACTCCTGCGGGGCCCAACAGGCCACACCTGCGAAACCGCTGGCCTCGATCAGTTCCACACGCTCTTCCAGGTGACCTGGAGATGTGTTTGGCTGTTGCTTGAAAATGACTTGTGGGTGCACTTCTATGTTACAAGTGGATATAATGATATATATATATATACATATAAGTGGATTATGTTTATAGTTATAGGCGTTTTGGGGGTTATATCCCAATGTATGATGGTTATAACATGTTATAACCATGGCCATACAGATTAAGAATCCCTAATGCTCCCTAGTCACGATGATGTAATGGCGGTATTTCATTGATATAGGGGTCTAATAAGGACTTCATAATTTAATGGAATGTACATAAGGACACATGAATTATTAACAACTTCAAATGATTCAGGTTTGTGAATGTGTGTCTGAACAATTGGGATTAAGCATGGGATTTAATGGGATTCAAAGGCCAATATCAATGGAATTCCAAAGGGATACACAAGGATATAACCAACGAAAAGATAGGATGGAATGTCATGTTCTAGGAAGTATCTGAGAGATGTCATGATCGCAAAATAGGGATACATGAAAACATATCACGGAAACTAAAAACTGTTGGGGATATGTCTGGAAGGTGCGGCTAGTGACAACCAGCGGTTATCGAAAAACGGATGAACTGCATGATTTTTGATCTCCCCCCGCGCCCCTAGAAACAAAGAACCAATAAGACCCACTATTTTCAGCCAGGATTTCGTCTGGAGCGTATTTAAACCACAAAACTCGGATGTTATGTGATGCTATCCCATACCCTGAATATCATCCTAATGATGCGTATATCATGGGATAGAAAAACAATGGTTTCACCTGGTATTTTTTTCCCCGTAAATGATCATCAAATAGTTTGCCACTTATAACTGGTTTAACCAATGGCTTGGAACCAATCAAACAGTACAAAGGCCTTTTGTTATATGTAAATGGAAAGTATTTCCTACTTGGATTGGGCTGATGTTACAAAGGCCTAAACTGGATGTCTGACACACCACTTTGCAAATCTTTGCTAAATATCCGAGAAGGCAATGGGTTATCGACATATTGAAAAATTACATGTCGGCCTGTGAGGTCTTGAAAATCTATCTACCCAAGAGGTGTTTTGAAGCAAATTACCATCCATTTACTGGGTTCATTCATGTAATTGAATCAGGCTTCACATATGTGTTTTTCTATGTCTGTCACAGTGGGATTCCCCTTCGGCTATAGCATCTTTCAGGCTCATCCCTGCGAGGGATCGTCCCAAACCACTGTCATTGCCATTGCCAGGGGCACATTGCTAGAGGGGAGTCCTCAGAAATATAGAAATCAATACCGAAAGCCTATGACCCTCCAAGTGCAACCTTTCGGTAACAGCACATGGGGATGCTGTGACATTGGAACAGCCGTTGCTAGGAATCATCAAGGATTATATCAGCGTTATAGTTATAACATTATAATAATACTATATGATACTATAAGCATGTCCAACCATAATTAATCCTCATGATCATCTATTATTGCTTATAGATGCTTATAACTTTATAGCGGATGGCTCCAACCCGTGGCAGCGTTTGTCCTTTATGGAGGACTGAAGAAACACCATCCAACCGGCACCGTCCCACCTTCTTTCTGACACGTCTGGTGCAAGATTCTGGCCTCGGTAAGCTGCCACCATTTGGTCCATGGGCTCGAATTCAGTGATGGGCCACCAAGAAAACACCATGAACTAACTCCACATCAAAAAAAAGTTGGCCCCGCGGCCGGGATTTCCAGTTTGAAGGTTACAGTATATCACTCCACATTTGAACGATAGAATGATTTCATTAGATTGATTTCATTAGATTGAAGCCATCAACCACCACAAGGTACCACAGTTGACAGCATGGGATGCGGAGGGTCACAGATTTGTCTGCCCAGCCAGCCTAGCCTTCTGTTGGAGGTGTCCGTGGCTGCCAGGTCTGAAATTCCTTACCATCTGGTTCTTACTTTGGAACAGCTACAAGCATCCACAAACTAGATCTTGTACGGTAAGGCGGAATGCGATCAACAAACTACTATGGCTGACCAAGACTAACCATGGCTAACCCAAACTTTCCCTTCAAACACTTCTTCCAGTGTGATATCAATTGATAGTTTGATGGATCGATGACAAAGCACCGAACTAAACCAAAAGGTTTTGTCTGAACCTAGATACCCCCAAATCCAAATCCAACAAATTTCCCATCATTTTCCCGCGGAAAGTCGCCATCAAATGGAGAAAATCACCGTAAATCCTCCATTTTTGGCCAAACCCAACAGTCCACCCTTGATGGTGTTTCCCCAGTCACCAGGTCCCCATCACATCAACCCCTGGAACCGCACCTTAAAGTCGCCACACCGGGGCAACGCAGACCTCGCAGCTGGTGGCGTCTCCGCCGGCGCGGGACAGAGTTCCACCACGTCCACCAGCGGTCTCCTGTCACGCAAGGCCAGGTAATGTCACTCAGTGAATGAAGTCTTTATTGATGATGATGATGATGATGATGATGATGAAGATGATGATGATGATGATGATGGTGGTGGTGGTGATGGTGATGGTCATGGTGATGGTGGTGATGCTGATGCTGATGATGATGATGATGATGATGATGATGATGCTGATGATGATGATGATGATGGTAATGATAATGATGATGATGATGATGATGCTGCTGATGATGATGATGATGGTGATGGTCATGGTGATGGTGGTGGTCATGGTGATGGTGGTGATGCTGATGCTGATGCTGATGCTGATGCTGCTGCTGCTGCTGATGATGATGATGATGATGATGATGATGATGATGATGGTGATGGTGATGGTGATGGTGACGGTGATGGTTATGGTGCTGGTGGTGATGATGGTGATGGTGATGGTGATGGTGATGGTGGTGATGTTGATGATGGTGATGGTGATGATGATGCTGATGATAATGATGGTGATGGTGGTGGTGGTGGTGGTGGTGATGTTGATGTTGATGTTGATGTTGATGATGTTGAATATTAATGATGATGATGATGATGATGACGATGACGATGATGCAATTCTCATGGTCTCATATTGATCATGACAAAATATTAGTTTGTTGTCATTATTTTAGTCTGTGTATTATCATTACACAGCGTGGATACATTGATGATGGCAATGATAACAATGATAATACTTAAACAATGTTGATTATGGTGCCAGCAAAGTGGACAATTAGCAGCTGAACCCCGCACCGATAATTATTTCAGATGTGTTGAAACCCAAAGCTATAAAGGCCCACACTAGCTGGAATCCTTCGAGCAATGACCCCCAACAATACAAGTTGGTGTGCCCCCCAACCAGCTATACATATCTAACCAGAGTTATACTCACCATGCACCGTGGTAAATCTATGTATATATATGTATATATACACATAATTTATATAAACATGTGCAAAAACTCAACTAACACAAACTGGGGCTTTGGGCACCCCCTTGTCATGATCCATCTCTCAGCCCGTCGCAGCCCTTTTTCGTCACTGCCAAGCTCCTGGAGCCAGCAGCTTCCCGTCCAGGCGTATGTCGCGCAGGCAGAATGTGCTTCCAATGCGCCATGCTTTTCTTGTCCTCCTCCCCGAGACCAGGATCGATCTCTCACGGATCAAAATGATCAAAGTGGCTAGGCTTTAAGGGAATTACCAGGCCCTTCGGAATGCAGCTTTTGGTAGTTTCATCTCCATCATGGTAGGGTGACAAAATTGTGATTTGGTTTGTTTCGTGCAAAAACATCCTCTTGTGGAATACAATGTCAACCAAGGTATGGTTCAACCAAGGAGTACCAATACACTCTTGTTAACCTGCGAAGCACTTCACTGTGGAATCTTTGGGGTAAGAATTCTATGATTTGAACCTCTCATCAAGATTAGCAATGAATGAATCACAAGTGGCTGAGGTAGCCAGGGTACGTCATCTCTTCCAAGTGGCTATATACGGGGGAACGATGGAGCTACACCTTTTTCTGTCCCCTCGCCGATTTTTTTTCAATATTTGCCTAGAAATCGATTAGTTCACTCGTAATTTCATTCACTTGGGGTCTCATACATCAATGTGTTGTATGTGTGTTTCTTTATAAACCCACCCAACTAGAGATATTGACATGTAATCACATGTCATCACCATAAACCCAGCAGTTCATCTACAGTGTGTTTTATTCCAAACTGATGCCACCACCTTGCGTGTGTTACCATTTTCTAACTAAAGCTCCAATCAACATCAATCCAACAGGTAATGTGTTCTTCAAAAGTAACTTAGCGATTCCGAACTGGGGCATCACCTTGTGCCGAAGCTATGGCTTTTTTCCACACTCCCACCAAGAAGCAACGGTCAACGTAGCAACGTCAGCACCTTCGTGAGAATGGGCGCAGGGACGAAGGCGCCAGGGTCGAAGGGTTCGGAGACGAAGCTGGGCGGAGCCGGCAGCAGTTGCAAGTTGCTTTATAACAGCACCATAAATCCAAATACTGTAAACCCAATATCTATGGATGTTGTTGGACTATATTACATATTTAAGATTATTTAAGTCCTGTACTTATTTGTATACCATACCAACTATATAATTACTGATGATGTTGGACTTATAAGTCGAGCTATCTTGGAGGACCCACATTGTCGCCATATAGCAAGTATATTGGGTAAATGACAAAAGTAATTACTTTACTTCGTGTGATCCCCACCATGACATTTATACAGTTTCTTACTGGCAAATCTTCTGGCATTCTATCTGACATATCTTCTGACATTCTATTTGACATTCTATCTGGCATATCTTCTGGCATATGATCTGGCATATCTTCTGGCATATCTTCTGGCATT
>Ga0126342_10017990_pt1 | contig 12163 bp, 13 predicted proteins | sample Cyp1metagenome_FD_92528 | JGI IMG/M metagenome (GOLD analysis project Ga0126342, IMG submission 92528) | Coral microbial communities from Lord Howe Island, Old Settlement Bay, Australia - Cyphastrea 1 metagenome | ecosystem: Host-associated > Invertebrates > Cnidaria > Coral ... | reverse complement strand
TGATATTTATATATCATATGTATATATATATATATATATCATATGTATATATATATATCATATGTATATATATATCATATGTATGTACATATATATATATATATATACATAGAATCATTGATCCTTTCGTTCAGTCCCTCTTTGATGATTTGAAACTGCCCTTTAATCTGAACATCCTCCCCCACCCCTTTTTGATCATGGGGACGACCAGATCGGGGCAGCTGCAGCACTAAGGCATAACCCAAACAAAAACAAACAAAAAGAATCGTACTGAGCTCAGAGCTCGCGGTTGAAACATCAACCACTTCGCTGGTAGACGGGATGTAGACGGCTTAATCTTTCGGATCAAAGACCGAAAAAATCTTCGATGATTTTTCAGGTTTCATCATGTTTCATTTCTTTTAGGTGGGATGAACATCAATTCACGGGCGCATTTTGGGTGTGTCCGGTGTGTCCGCGATGTCCGATCCTGCAGATCCCGAGGTTTCTACCAGTCTCTTGTGCGTGCTGCATCCGAGGCAGCACTGTACACTGAGGCGTCTCCGATGAAAGGGTGAATGGTGTATGTAGTGTATTTGGAACCCAGAAATAGATATCTATGATATCAACATGGACAAAACAGTTTCATACAGTTTCATACAATTTCTATTTCAACTTGTTTGTTTTTTCCTTTCGGTAAAATTGATCAATGATAAGGCAAAAGTTGACGATCTGATAACGTGCATCCGTTGAAAGAACATACTGATCTGGCAGGCCGACTGTGAACCCGTTGCAGAATTTTCACTGAAGCCAGGAGTCTCAGAAAGGCTTTGGTCGAAGAAATGGGTGTGTGTAGGGTCTTGAATTGGACAAAGGAAGTCACCTGTGATTGTTTTGTGATGTTTTTTTTTGTGTTCTTGTTTGTCGGCTTCATTTGTTTGGTACCGGAAAGGTGACGTTTGTAGAGGAGGTATTACCGTGCTTAATTCTAGGAGCTGCAAAACGCAAGGATGTCATTTTTTGCAGAGTTCCTTGTTTATCTATGCTTTTCTGGTAGTTTGGTTGGGGTTAAATCAGATTTTGTCTATCTTATTGTTGTTCTTTTCACACCCAATTCTTGAGTGGTGAAATCGCTATTTTTCGTCCAACCTCTTCCAGCCTCAATGAGGAACAATGTCAGGAGGAGTTGCCTGGCTGCAGAGGGGGAGGGATGAGGGGATGAGCACATGGCAGGCTTTTGATCCATGCATTTATCACGATTTATTATCAGGTCGAGCTCCCCAAAAGTCAAGCCTCACTGAGGTCCCTCAGTTTGCGTCTTTGTGCACTGCGAAAGGGAGGATGGTGGACGGGCTCACGTTGGGTATGGGGTCAACGATTTTGTGGTAACGTTTTCTATCTTTTTTGGCAGTTGCAAAAAAAAACGCAGTACTTTTCGAGATTGTAAATTGTCATTTTTGTTGACACTCCCCCAAAAATAAAGCTAGCTATCCAAAACTGACAGAAAAAACAGGGGTTGGTAAATGTTCCTTTTTGGGAGATTACATCCGAAATACTTGTATCCCACTGTATCCCCATTATATATATATACATACCCATTGATAGATATTTACATCCCCATGATATTTTCATGATACTTAGAATTTGATGACAGTTAAGTTTTCATAGTGGTTTCATCCCATTATATCTTATTAATTTCCCAATTGATTTCCCAATTTATATCTCAATTTATAGATGGTTGGGTATATCCAATATTTATCTTCCCAATTGATATCCAATATACATTCCCATGTATATATATATATTGGATATAAACATTGGATTCCCAATTTATATCCCAATTTATAGATGATATCAATTTTATATTCCAATTTTATATCCAATTTATATCCCAATTAATCTTATTTTATATTTTATATTCCCATGATATCTTCATGATAAACCACCATTATGCCATTGGATCAGGTACGTCGGTGACCTTCATCTAGATGTCACCGAGGCCTGGTGGGGCGAAATCGTGAACCTTGGTCTTTATATGTAGATATTATGTACACAGGATATAGATATATATATATATATAGATATGTATATATATATACATGTACATATACATAGACATATAGATTTACATAGACATATATACATATACATTAAAAATTGGTATAATATGTATGTAGGTATGTAGGTGCCCAAAAAGATACACATGGTAACTTCCCTACTGTGTGGATGGTGTTCTCCCTTTACAAAACTGTTTGGGGACTAATATAGGTCAACCTTGGCATACCTCAAAATGCTGGTTGGTTTTATCCTGGTATTTGTTGGTTGCATCGAATTTTTTGCTGCTGATGCCACGTGTTGAGGCATCAAAATTATTGACCTCAACATTAGCTGGTTTCAGATTCTAAAAGGGTCAATTGCCATTCCCAAACTTTCAGTCAAATGGCTAGGGTGAATCAAGGATATCTCCATTTTTTGCTGGTGAAAATCGTGATGTATATTGGTTGAAATCCACACTTTTGGGTCAGACTCCCCCTCTCCTTCTTATTTTGGTCAAATCCCACAACAGTTGGTTACGTCGGCATATTCTTGCCGGTGACAGTCATTTTTTGGTTACACACACATATATATATATATATATTCCCGTTTTGTTGTTGGTTACACTCTCATCTTTCGCATATATCTATCACCCTTTCTGCTGGTGATGTGCTCATGCGTGAACCCAAGAAAAGAGTTTGAGCAGCATTTTTGTTGGATATGATATATCACATGACAATACATGACATCCATTTTTTTTTTGGGTGAACACATTGCCCATTGGTCACCAGGCCATGCTCTACGAGATTTTCAATTCCGTTGGACCTGTAGCATCCATCCGCGTGTGCCGCGACAGTGTCTCCCGGAAGCCCGGGGACCTGGGGACGTGGCGATTTATGTGGCCAGAAATCCGGGCAGTGGCTGCTAAACCGTAAACCCCTGTTGGTTGATGATTAGTGAAAGGGGATCAAAAACTACCCTTAAAAAATATTGGGGATGAAAAACTGCTCAGTTGAGATGCCCATTGATTAGCAGTAATTCTTGCAGCCGCGAAGAACAAGTCCATGATGGCAATCGCACCCATTGGTCACGATGGGCGACAGTGCCATGGCTAGCATTTGTAGGCAGATCTGATTGGTACTATAGCTAATGTGGTAAACCCAACAAGAAACAATCCCCCTAAAATCAACATAAACGGGTGGTATAAACCATCCACAATTTCTAGATTTATTGTTGGGTTTACCACATTACTACACTTAGGAAAGCCCGGCTATTAGGATGGTACAATTACGACAAGCTTCACTTCAGACTTGAGCCCTTTTAGCTACAAGTCAACCGAAGGAATTAGGGTACTTCAGTTCAATCTATATGCCTTTAGCCGCGGCCGCTCTTCTCTAGGTCGCTTGGCTATGGTGCCTTGGTGTGCAACGGAAATGGTATGGAATCTTTGAGAGCAGAACGGATCTTCTTGGTGTCAAAATGTGTCAAAGAGGCATATGGATTTCCATATGCACCTGGGATGAAATTCGGTCCAAGATGGCGCAAGTGATTATTGCTTTCGGATAAGTGGCTCAACCTCCCGTGGATAACATTTTATTTTGGCACCACTTCTCTGAGCGGAGGCTATGTGAATTTCCACAGCGTCAGTGATGCTGAGCGTGCCCTGGACACCCTGAACTACTCGAGCATCAAGGCGCGTTGCAAGCGGCCTTGCAGCTTCAGTCTACTGGGGTTGGTGCTGCCACGGTACGCCTTTCAGGGCCGTGCTTGCCGCATCATGTGGAGCCAACGCGATCCAAGCCTTCGCAAGAGTTGCTTGGTGGAATTTGAGACGAGATAGATATCAAAGCCAGTCTAGGATTGGGGTTTCCTGACTTGACTTGTGTTGTTTGAGACAAGAAATCATTTTGAAGCAAAGACGTATTGAAACCACGCTCTCAGGTGGCCTCGGTAACGTTTTTGTGGCACACTCAGTCGAAATGGCCAGGGTTTTGTCATGTCTTGTTCACCTCCAAGGACAGCCTCAACTGGCCCATGAAAAGTGACAATTTTTCATGTACTCGCACGCCATTTTTTGGAAAGACGCTGAAAACGTGTGTCGCAATGTGCCTCCAACACAACACAGATCTTTTCTGGGTTTGGCACAGCGACAGCCAAATCAGGTCCGAAATTTGGACAGGAACATTGACAACAAAGCGCTGTACGATACCTTCAGTCTCTTTGGGAACATCCTCTCCTGCAAGGCCAGCGACAAACCAAGGGACTGCCAGAAGGGGAAGTAGAGAAAGCCGGTGGATGCAAAGAATGATCTCTCTCTCCCCTTATGGCCCCCAAAACCACGCGGGCGGATGTGATTATAGTTAATTAATTTAACTTAATTATAATCTATGTGTATAACCGAATGGGTCAACATTTCAAAACATTTCAGACCCGGATGACCCAAGATTCCGGTCATTTTCAGTCATAAACCATCCCATTTGAATAGGAAACGGCATCCCATTTTTGACTCAGAGCCTGATGGATATCGATGCCAGGTTTCTACTTCTCCCGATGGAAAGTCTCGTGGCTACGGCTTTGTCACGGGCCCAGCTGTTGAGCAAGTTGTTGAGCTGTGGGAGCCAGCAAAACACTGGTTCGTTGAAAAATGGAGGATACTGAGGATACCCCAAGTTATGGCCAGCTGGGTAAATTGAGGGTTTCAACCAAGGGATTGTTTCAGGTCACCATTTTGCGCTAATTCCCTGAGGTCCACTATGAGACTGAGGAGGCTGCCAAGCAGGCCCAGATAGTGGCTTTCCCCATCAAAGATAGGGCCGGTTTCCCCTTGAACCAAGTCTGGGACCCAACACACTGGGATGTAGTGGCTGTGTTGGCTTCAACTGTTGGGCCTAAGCCTTCCTGGCATCGTGATCAAAATCGACGTTGACATTTTTCAAGATTTTCAGGGTGCTTCAACCAGTGAGAATCCTACGACCTTGAGATCCGGCGAGAGCCCGTCGGCACTGTCGGCGACAGGCCATTGAAAAAGTTGACGGCATGCAAATTGGCGAGAAGACGGTTCGGTCGCCAAGCTATGTCCACGACATCCCAAGGGATCGAAGACTTTTTCGCAGTTTCGCAAGGTTGAATCATCAGCCTTTTTTCGGTAATGAAAACCTCCAAAAGATTCCAAAAGTTTTTGGAGATGTTTAGTCCCCAAAGAGATGATCATGTTTTAGAGGCAGTGGAAATATATGGAACCTGCAATTTTTAAGAAGTGCTATGAGTCCAGGACTTGGCCTGAAAACTTCACTGGACTTTGGATCAGGTGGGCGTTGGTGGCTTTGTCAAACGTGCAGACCGTGCGAAACCCGGGCAAGACGCGGATCCACAGATATTTCGCATCAGTTTCATTTATTTCACGATTTTCGCAGGGGTTGAACATCACATTTTGGTGGTTGAGATATTGATTGATCCCTTGTCAGATCTGACAGGTCGTGGTTGATGACCTTTGCTTTGTTAAGATCAGCTGCTGAGGTGAGAAGCCAGCCATGAACACCTTCACCAACGCAGCTGGGACAAGCTGAGACAATAGCAACAGTTTTCAGTTTTTTTTGTCCCTATGGCAAGCGGCAAGCTGCTCCAGTGGCACCTTCGGGTGAGCCTTGCCACAGGTGTACATTAAGAACTTCCCCAACGACTGGGACGAGGACAAGATTAAGGCTGAGTTTGGCAAGAGTGGCAAGGTCCAAGCCTTGGTTTGTTGGCTTTCGCATATGGGTCATCAAGGGCCAATAGGGAGTTTCCCATAGCCATTATGCCTGGATTCCTATGGGGTGGATGACCATAAAGTGTCGCATCTTTTGCACAAATGGGGGGCCAAGAGCCATGCATTTTCCATATTTCGTGGAGTCAGAAGTGCCTGAAAACTTCTCAGCTCAACCAGGATGATCTCCCATCCGAAGATCAGCCCAAGGGAATCCAGAGAAACATTGATTCAGGTGATTTCAGGTGTTAGAGATTCCCTGGGACATTGACCCAGCCCAGCTGTATCTGAGATCACTTCTGCCCACTTGCAGACGGACAACAAGGCGCGAGTTGATCATGGGGCCTGGCTAGGACCAGCTGGTGCAGGGTTGGAACCATATAATTTATATCCCATCTGTTAGTAGAATAAAGATTAATGACAATGCTCATGTCCAGATTATGGGATGAACCCTAGTTATGTACACATATATATAATTATATAAAATATACGCATATAATATAGATGGGATAGAACCGCTTCGCATACTAGGATGCTCCATGGCCCAGGGCCGAAAGTTCGCTTTCCTGAACTTTGAGACGCACGGCGAGGCCATGAAGGTGCCAGCTGATTACGCCAAGGTTCTTGGGGTTGTTGGGATCATGATTAGCTGGTAACCATTGGATAATCATGGGATAAACTTGCGATGATGATGGGATAATCATGGGATAAACTTGGGACAATCATGGGATAATGATGGGATAATCATGGGACAATGATGGGATAATAATGGTGCACATCTATATCTATATCTATCTATATATATATATGTATATAAAGATATAACCACAATCATGGAATACATGATGACTACCCTTCCGGTACTCGAACATGGCTGGCTTCCATTGTCATGTTTGATTACCAGAGAGTATATTCTGGGATTACATTGACAGTTGTTGACAGTTGATGTCATATCATGACAGTGTTTGGATGATCCCAGTAGGTGGATACGATCTAACCAGCAAGGTGGAAACTCCAGCAAGGTAAATTTCTTGGGGATTTGCTGGTTCGATTTGAGGAGCCTAACTGTAAACTCATCAGGGTCAGGATGATGAAGATGATGATGATGATGATGACGACGAGGATGATGATGATGATGATGATGAAGAAGAAGAAAAAGAAGAAGAATAAGAAGAAGAAGAAGAGGAGGAGGAGGAAGAAGAAGAAGAAGATGAAGAAGAAGAAGAAGAGGAAGAAGAAGAAGAGGAAGAAGAAGAAGTCAACATTTCTCAGGCAATTGACGATTTTCATCAGAAAGACTTCCGCACTGACGAGCAGAAGGAATCTGACAAGGAGTTGATTGCCGGGGCGCTGGGCCCAGGTGCTCAGTTGAGATACATCGGATCGGGTTCATCATGCACAGCTTGTTTTCAAGAGAGTTTTGGCTAATGGATATTTGATGTATTGAGAGGCTTGTTGCTTTTGTAGACCTCTGATCTGCTTCGTTCAGGAGAAAGAAGAGGAAGAGAAGGACCGTCCTGAAAAGAGTGACTTGGAGAGACCACTTTGGCTTTGCTGGTGCTCAGTCAGCCTTGACATAGATGTCTTGAAATCCCTTTGGTTGATGAACAGAGGGGTAGCCCCATAAGTAAATCAGTACGAATGGCACACCACGCCCCTCTATTGGCTCTGTTTTGCCTCCAAAAAGAAAAACAAAGACACCATTGAGGATTGCAGTAATGAAAACACAACAAAAAAACAGGTGAAGAATTCCCCTCCCACCTCATGTTTGTTGCCGGTACGTGATTCTGGCGTCTTTTTTTCAGGATCCATTTGGGATGAACAGCTGCGAAATCTGGGACTTTGACTCTGACCCCCCATACTTTCCCCATGGGTTTTATCCTTTTCCAAGGCAAAGTTGTCATAAATCTCATGCCCAAGGCTACCTGCTCTACGTCACACGTGCCCAGTCCAAGTCAGAGCGACAGCTGGAGCTGAAGGAGAAATGACATGGCCATGAAACCATGGGGAAAATGACGATCGTCCATTGGAAAATTGGCATTGGAAATTTGGGATATCCCATTGAAACCATTGGCAATCATTGGAAAAAAAATATATATATATATATATCCTATTGGAAAAAGGGGGACATCCATATAAACTGCCCATATGATTGATTTATAATTACTTTGGAATGTTCTTTCCGGTGAATACCGTTTTTTTCAGACATACAGATATAAAGATACCAATAGGATAATATACCTACAAGTGGGAAATAATCAACAATAATTATTTTAATTATTTAGATATCATGCTCCCATTGATATAGTGAGGACAGAAATGATGATTTGTATTCTTATTTGATGAAGTCAAGTGTATATGGCCAACGGGGAGAACTCTCACCGTAGATAAGTAGGGATTAGTTACAAGGATTGACGATATGAAAATGAGACCAGAGACCCCATTGAAGAGGATCCCTGGGTGTTAACTATATAACCGAAATGAGGAGACGGCCCTTACGAACAATGTTTTTCTTTTCTTTGAAATCTTAGACGTGCTTAGTAAGTGGCTTCTCATGGTTAGTGAGTCCCCAATCACAGGGGTTATCCAAACTTTGATGCTTTATCATTGTATCATCATCCCTTTTCAAGGTGATGAATCTTGATCATCATTTTCCCTATGAAACTGATCATGAATAGTTCCGGGTCCCCCCATTTTTGGATCTCAGCCAGAGCCGGGGCCAGGAGAGGATGCCTCCGAAGGAGAGCGGCCCTGCGCGCTCCCAGGGAGTGAACTTGTACATTAAGAACTTGGCGACTCGCCCGCGACACCATACGATGGTGCTGAAAAAAACAGCAAAGATAGGGAGGCAAACTGAGGTAAACCATCAACACTTGGGGAGAATTCCATGAATAGGGAGATTCACCAAGAACGATACGAAGTGCGGATCTTAAAAACATCAAATTGTCAAAGAGTTCGGGATATGAAGTGCCCAATGGCTGGAAAAGTGGCTGGGCTCAGGACAGATAAGACTAGCCAGGAAGAGTGGGCCCGGGCGCTATGGCCTGGGATGTATCATCTAATCTACAGTATCCCTGAAAACTGAGGATGTTGAAGATGTCCCAAGAAACTTGCTGCTTTCTCAAACTTGGAGCACCCCAAGAAACTGGGTTTACTCAGTCAAAAAGATAAATTTTCGATGATTTTGCGTACCTGATGTTTTGAAACACCCATTAAGGGACCTACTTTGCCAGATGCTTTGTTCGGTAATCTCCCGCACAGTGGGGGTCTGTACCGCTTGTCTCATTGATGCTGAGTGAATCTCATTTGCTTCAAACGTGAGCTAGACCCTTCCCTCCCATGAATCATTTTCCCTATTGAAAAGGGGATAAAGTGGGGTATTTATTTGCCATTTTGTGACAGACCAATATTGTAACCCAGATGGAGGGCTAAACCTGATATGTCATGGCACGGGTATCTGGAGGTGTTGGGAGCAATCCTGACGCTAATTCCCACATGTTGTTGGTTTTGTCCCCATTTTTTATCATTGAATATTCCCTCGAGTATGCCCACTATGCCCATTAGAACAAACTGGCTATTTTGGATCCGTTTATATAGATCTATGTTCTTTTTCAGTTATCCATGGCACTTGAACATCCGCTTTTTCAATGGAGACAAGAAGTATCAATGGACGATTTTTGATGGTTAATCCCCGGTTATTATATGGTAATGGATAATCTATGGTTATTATATGGTTATTTATGGTTTTCAAATGGTTGATTGCCATGTTTGATTACCAGAGGTTAAATCCCCATGTTTTCGACGGCCGAGGATGAGCAGACTGATGACGACTCCCTGCGCGGCCTCTTCGAGTCCTTCGGCACCATCACTTCGGTCTGCTGCATGAAGGCATGGTGAATTTGGCTCCAGGGCTTCAAATATATGGCTATGGGTCAAAACCCCGGCAGCTAATGAACCCTAAAATAGCTAGTAAATTGATGTTCATCCCACTAAAATTGATAATAATAGGTTTTGACCCATCCCCATATGGCCAAAACGGGGGGTGCACTAAGAAAAACCGGCAGAAAGATGGAAAGAATGGTGGGTTTGTAACACAGAATGGAGAATGGGCCATCTAGGCGTGCTGTTTTTATCATCATGCGGTGGGGTTGGGGTAGGGCTAGTGGCGTCGGATTGCACTTGCACAGTCACTTGATGCTAAGCTATTTGACTTTAATTTGCACTCGAACACATGCTTGGTATGTTAAAGATTGGCGCTGGTCATTTCACTGGACCATGAAAGCAATTTTCATAGGAAAATGATCTATCAATGGGTACTTTTCGGTTGCAAGGTTTGAATGGCTGCTAGAGGGTGCAGAGGTTTTTGTCGGGCGGTTTCTTCCTCTCCACACAACAACATCTTGAAGAAACAGAGCAGGGCGCGTGCTGCTGATAGCTTCCTCAAATTGGAGTAGGATGGCTGAAGTAATCACAGTCACCCAGCAGCATTTGCCAATGCGGCCGACAGGAACCTTCTGGCAAGTGCAAGGCCGGATGAGACGCACTAATCTTAATTTCCTGAAGGTACAGGTCTGGAAAAAGTGTTCATACATGTTTATACCGTGGATTCTGGTGCTTCGATACCAACAAAGTAAGGGAAATTTGGTGGAATTGAGTTCCACAGATCTCCATTGAAATTCACACATTTTGTGACCAAAAGTCGAAGTCGAAGTGGCTCTGTCAATCGTCAAGGACACCTTCCATGGACTCAATGGACATTTTATGACGGATTGTTAAATGGAGATTTTCATGGGATATAATGGGATATCACATGGGATATATATATATATATATATATGTATATAAATGGTCTTTAGTGGATGTTTAATATCATTATAATTCATTATAATACAATATATATATATATATATATTTAAATGATCTTTGGATGGCTTGATGGCGCCTTTCGGTTGTTCAGCGCTCAGGGCTTTGGCTTCGTCTGCTTCAGCTCACCAGATGAGGCCACCAAGGCGGTGACCGAGATGCACCTCAAGGCGCGCAGAAAAACCAGTGGCGACTTGTCGCAGGGCGTGTATATGTATGTATGTATGTATGTATATATATATACATAATCACATTGTTTATTTTCCAAAAGAAGAAAGATGATACTTAAGTCTTTAAAAGGTTTAGTAGATATTCCAGAGTATTATCTAGATAAAGGATCTATTTTAGGAAGTATTAGGCCTGAAGATATATCAGTTAAAAAAGATATCTTGCTTGCCAAGTTAATAGCTCAAGACAACTTAATTAATTATTTTGCTATTTTTAAAACAGTCTACATATGTCTAACACCTACATCTATGATGAAAAACATGTATTTAATAAAATAATAATATATAACAATTGTCAGTTGATGCTCTTTATGAAGATGATCAACTAATAATAATAAATTATATTAATCCAGTAGCAGAAAAGCATTTTTTAGCTATACCTTGTGGAAATTATGTTAATTATAATCTCTCTCTCTATATATATATATTAATATATATATACGCATATATATATATACACATATATATATATATACACATATATATATATTATGCATATATGGACACACACACACATCATATCCATTTCTGATCCACTGATACTGATTCGCTTGAATTTCGTCTTCTCGTCTCCATATTTGGACGCTGCATTCTGCCAGAGGTGGTGAAGGGCAAGCCCCTCTACGTTGGTTTGGCCGAGAAACGTGAGGTCCGTGCCGAACGCCTCCGCGCCTTGGCTCCATGGTCAACGTAGTATGTACTTGGCCAACATTTCGTGGGTTCAGTGATTCGAAAGAAGCTATAAATGGATATAAATGAATACTCTGAATACTGTATATAGTAGAATCTATAAAGGACTACAAGTCCAGCAACAAATTGACTCTGATTCTTTGATTCTTGCAGGCTTGCAGGGTATCATTTTGGCCATGAGAAGAGCGATTGGCCATGCATTTGTTGGAATTTCCAGATTTTCGCGAAGTCTTTATTAGCCGCAAAAAATGTGACTCCTTGTAAATCAGATTTAGATGTTGTCACCTCCTATGGCTTGCTCATTTGTTGAAATTGCCACATTGATTTTGCCAGAGAGGGCCCATGGCATGTTTGAGACTGGCACATCCAAGGTCAGCGCTACTCCCCAAGCGGTGTCGGTGGCAAGGGCATGGGCATGGGAGGCAAAGGCAAGGGCGGAAAAGGTGGCGGAATGGGCAACCAGATGTACGGCAATCCTATGGGCGGCATGGGAGGTATGGGCGGCATGGGTGGCATGGGCAACAACCCCATGATGGGCATGGGCGGCATGGGCAAAGGCGGCATGATGGGCGGCCAAGGCCAGAATGCCGGCATGATGATGGGGGGCAAGCAGGGCAAGGGAGGC
>Ga0126342_10017989_pt1 | contig 12163 bp, 10 predicted proteins | sample Cyp1metagenome_FD_92528 | JGI IMG/M metagenome (GOLD analysis project Ga0126342, IMG submission 92528) | Coral microbial communities from Lord Howe Island, Old Settlement Bay, Australia - Cyphastrea 1 metagenome | ecosystem: Host-associated > Invertebrates > Cnidaria > Coral ... | reverse complement strand
TATGTATGTATGTAATGTAATGTAATGTAATGTAATGTAATGTAATGTAATGTAATGTAATGTAATGTAATGTATGTATGTATGTATGTATGTATGTATGTATGTATGTATGTATGTATGTATGTATGCGTGTATATATGTGTTTAGGCACAGTCCATACATGGTCAAACAACGAGTCAACCCAAAGAAAGATGTACAAAAAACATCTGATGGAACCTGAAACCAACTGGTGACTCTCTGGCAATGCTACCAAACGGCAAGGTTCGAAGTTCCCACAAATGGGGTTTGCCTAGTTCATCATAGGAGCATATAATATATATATACACACATGTAAGTAGGCTGTAATGCATATCAATAAAGTATATGCATATAAACGCATATTTTTAAAGTATGTCAATGTATATATATAGTCTATGTGTACATATGTTAAGCAGGTATATACATGTATATTTACGTATGTACATATTATATCATAAACTGTGAATAAGTAGATTGCCAACAAATAAAATGTGAGATGACAAAAACAACAATGTATATATATATATATATATACATATATATATATATATTAGAATACATATGTTAAATCATATTGCTGCTTAAAAAGGTATCAATCAATATGTATCAATATTGACCATATACATGTGCATAAAAATGTGTACATCTCATACACACTGTTGCGCACAGTTTTGTTTTCCGAACATATTCCTAAGGCGGCCATGTCCAAAAGCTGTATGGGCCCGTTATTCTATGTCAAAGCACACAGCTTCCAGCGTGAATCAGCCCAAAAGCGTCCATCATGGTTGCCCTTAGATACCCTTCCAAAATCTTCCAAACATGTTTGCCTAGTGGTACCCTCTGGTGAACTAACATAGCAATGGAAAATCACCATGCTATTCATGGGAAAATCCACTATTTCTATGGCCATTTTCCATTGCTATGTTAGTTCACCAGAGGGTAATCAAACACAGCAATTGAGATTCCCTAATTGATGGTTGGTTTTAAGGGGGAAACCTCGAACTAAATTGGTGGAGTTTCCAGCCAATGCTGTTGAAATCTGGCGCACAAGTAGCTATATTGCTATAGGATAACGGATATCCCATAACAACAACTAATATAATATATCTTATATATATAATATATCCATATATATATCCATTGTGTCATTGTGTATGGTACCCATTGTTTATGGGATACCATCATGTTAATACAAGCCATGAAAGCCAACTACACTCATGAAAACCATTAGTATAACATGTTGACATGTCACTGAAAATTCTGTGGCTGAATCCCATAATCCCATATAATCCACTCATTTTTCGTTCGGAAAAAATCCCGCCTACCCAAGTGGGGCGGAAGAAATTGTCACTTAGCCTGGGCTCGAAGAACCCATTGGAGGATTCAGAAAGCCCAACAGCTGGTTGCTGGTTGACCCCTCTGAAAAATGATGGACTGATGGACTGATGGCGTCAGTTGGGATGGTTATGGAAAAATAAGTTAAAAAGTGTTCCAAACCACCAAGCAGTAAGATACAGTATTTCAGTCTCATGCCATATCACTTTTTTGTCTAAACTACAAAACTGCTCTGGTTATTGTGTTGAAATAGGCTTTGAAATTCATATGACACACCCATGATATTTCACGATATTTCAGGCGCCCAAAAAATGATAAATGTATGTTCGATCATCCCGCAACGCAAAGATCTGCCTTCACTAACCATCAGACTCGCCACCGCCATGGGTGAAAGAAACACTGTAGTGCTTGTTCACTTTTTCCTGGCTCCTAATCTTGAGACCGTTTAATGATGATTGACCCAATAAGGATAGTAAGGAAATCAGAAAAAAAAAAAACAAACGCCAAATCCTTGCAAAAAGCATCTGAGTAAATCACTACAAACAAATCTATGATAAGCCATGGTTACGAAGATATCCTCTATCAACAATCATCATAAACCGTGTGGCGCGACCAGTCAAGTTGCATCTACAAAAGAAACAAGTCGATGTGGGTCAAGATACCTGGCTCCTCCAAGAATAGCCTTAAAATATCTTAAAACTTCAAAAAATGCGTTTCACCCCGGAATGACTATGACTATGGTACTTTTACACACCTTCAGCCCTTTTTTGGATGGAATTTCTTACCCCCTCAGTAACTTGACCCGAAGACAAAATCGAAAAACATGGAAAACGTCGAGATACCAGAGGCCGCGATCCAGTGGCAACAAGGGCTGCTCCGGTCGCGCGCGGAAATGACAGAGGCGATAGAAGGGTCGCTCGCCCTGCTGGTCTATCAGCTCCAGGGCTCGGAAATCAGGGACAAAAAGAAGGGAACATCGGAAAATCCCAACTTTTCATGGGAAAACTAGGACAAATACCATGAACATATAGGCTTTTCATGGGAAAACATGGAAAAATACCATGAACATATCGGAAAAGAAATGGATCCTCGGGGTTTGGTCTCCCAAATTCATCATTTCACATGGGGGCATCAGCCATGGAGCAGCGGTTATCCAGACTGACATCTCTACTCATAACTCGATTAAAAGAATGACTATTGAACAGTTACAACGTGGGGTTAACCTCCAATGATCGTAGATATATATATATATACCCTGGATGTATCTCCATGTAACCCATGTGTTTTCCTGGAGAAATCACTGCATTTAACCAGATCTCAATCAGTGCATTCCTCCTGTGGGAGTTCGGCTGTAAGAATTTTGGAACATGGGCAAAAGTAGAAGCTTTCCAAAATTGGGTGTACCCCCTACATCATCCATTGTTTTTTTTCGGATTTTCCAATATAAACAATCTCTGAACCATCCAGCTATTGGGGTACCGACAAGACTATGTAACTCCCAATGACACTGGTCCTGGGGATGACTAGGTCTGTATTCCTAGATGTATATTGACTATAGGACCTTTCATAAACATTTATAAGCTATATCATTCTATATCTCCATGATAGATCATAGTTCATTCATAGTTGCTTCCCATGTAATCTGTGTTCCGTTTAACATCAAATCATCTATCAAATCCATATCTAGATCCAGAGAACCATCATTTTATTTCCCACCTCTCCCTCTTCTTTGGGCGCATCTGATAGGACTTGTGCACGCCAAGGGTTTGCCTGCCTGACAGCAACTGAATCCATGAGAAATCGGAAAATCCTCAGGTGTCATCAATGGGAATATCAGAATATCCATGGATTTCCCAGAAGCCATGTTTCAGAAACCAAGATGGCAATCATCCAATCTTTTGGAGTACAAAACGCCGGTTTGCGCGGAACCCATCATCAAAATCCCTCAAAATCCCTCAAAATCCCATAGGAAATCGCACTGGAACTGCTGACGGCCGACTCATCATCTCTCGTGAAGGCATTCTCTTGTTCTTCTTCCTGAAAACTGCTGCCGGCGATCTCACCAAACGACAATGGAATCCCTGATTTTCACCAAAACACATGGGGGATAGGATTCAGTCACTTAATAGATTCTCGCAATCACCATGTGATTTGGTGATTCGGTCGCAAAACCATGCATATATATATATATATAGTAGATATACATCTAGATAGTATGGAAAAATAATTATAGATTGTATATATATATATATACAATTGTATATATATATATATATATGTTGGTACATGTATATCACTGTGTTTCTAGACTCCAACTGATCCTACGTTTGGCAGCTGAACTATGCAAAATAGGGCTCACTTGAATGTGCCACATATATATATATATACACACATGATCAAAAATAAAAAACAAATCCAGCTATAGATCATACTGAACAGTCATGTATATTTTACCGCTGTGCCAGTTGTTTGATCTACCCTCTGGTAATTTAACATAGCTATTGAAAATGGCCAAGTCGAAATAGTTGATTTACCGTACCCATTAAACATGGTGATGTTCCAGTTCGTTTTTTGTATGGAGCTACCAGAGGGTAACCAAAAATTCACATACATCAACCATTTGTTTAACCACAGAAAAACCACCATAGATTAACCATAAAAACCTTGATTTTCCATAGATTGTCTATAGATTACCCTCTGGTTATGTCAAAATAGCTATTGACAATGACCATAGAAATAGTGGATTTTCCCATGATAAAAATGGTGGATCTTTCCAGTTCGCTATGTTAGTTTACCAGAGGGTAACCATTGATCAACCATGAATTTTTGTCGCGTGCGCACCTGCTCCTCTTCTTGCTCTTGTTGCTGCTCCTGCTCCTGATCATCCCAAAGGTCGGAAAACCAGTCAGCTTCATCCGTAGACAATAGAAAAACCATAGGAAAAAACATAGGAAAAACCATAGGAAAAAACATAAATCATAGAAAAACCATAGAAAATATAAACCATATGCAAACCAGAGAAAGTCACCCCTCTACTTTGAAAATCTTTGAAAGGGCTGTTGGGTGTAACTCCTGAGCACAAAGTCACTAGGACTCTGTTGACAGCTGTGTTTCCTGGTTCGGAATCTGTGCAGATCCGCGGTCAAGAGGTCGGTCACATGCGCGATGTAAAGTCAACAAAAAGCCCGGCTACTTAGCCAAATCTGGTTGCTTAAACTCCGTTTACTTCTCAATTTTGCTTGTAAAATCCTAAGACTTCCAATTCTTGAGTGGCTAAATGCTGGTTGAATCTCAACAAACATCACGCAAATTTCTTACAATTTTCCTCACACCCAACAGCTCCAAAAGCCAGGTGCTACGCCCAACTGGCCTGTTCATGTACCACTTCAGCTGTGAATCCCTGATGCATTTCTTGGTGGTCGGCTACCTCCAAGCAACGAAAGGCTAAGTGGGCAGGGGGTTACCCGGGTTACCCTCTGGTTATGTCAAAATAGCTATTGAAAATGGCCATAGAAATAGTGAGTTTTCCCATTAATATCATGGTGGTATTTTCCATAGTTTTTTGTATGTTTACCAGAGGGTACCCCTTTTTTCCAGGAAACCTCCATATGTAATAGAATGATACAAGTATGATATAGGATCCACCATCCCCAATGACTGAACCCAGTTTTCGACGGGTGTTTTTCAACCATCAATCTATGGCTGGTTTACTATTGCTGACCACAAACATAAAAATCATATTATGAATAATGTGTGTAAAGCAAATCATATAAAAAAAGCTTGTATCATGTACAAATACATGTGTTCTATATTCATGTATGTCTCAATATCCGATGGATCATGTATATACATATGCATTATATGTTACACACTATACAAATACATGTGTATATATATGTACATATTATATGTACCGCACATATCTATGTTTGTTTATATATGATTATGTATGTATCAAACCTATGCAGTAGTTCATATGGCACCAATTGATATGTTGACAAGCTCTTCCAGCCTTGGCAATGATGCAGTCACAGCATGATTGTAGGCGAGTCAAACCACACTGACACAAACACACTATGATACAATCGCATTAAGATATAATAGTACAATAATATAGTTACATATATGTATATACATATAAAATATCCGCTCACATTAATGAATAATAGTATAGTAATGTATAATATGTATAATATCTAATTGCACATGACTGCCAATTCACATTATCTGTTGAGAATATAAACATCGCATGCCAACCAGTCATAACCAGTCGATAAGCTCCCCATCGCGTCCAGAGGTCGATCGGTCGATCCAAGGCTCCAACCTTGGATTCAGCATCGATTCGATTCAAGAGATTTTGCTGACGACTGACGTCATCGCAGAACTGCTGATGCCTGGAACGACTAACGTGGAGAAGCCGTTGGCAACAGCTGTAGGGAAAGCAACCAATTTTTGTAGGACATGGCGAAACAGGCCTATGAACAATCTCAATTACATTAACATTCATATTCATATCAACCAAAAGCACTTTTTCGATAGGGCTTGAGGAACCAGAGTGAACGTGAGTGAAGCCAAACAGAAGTGGATTTAAAGATGACCTCCCAACAATAGTATGTTTTGATATATGTGTCAATCAATCTGTTCCAATTCCGATCTATATAGTGGCACTAAAACTGCACCGTTTAAAGGATGTGGAGGCTAGAATGATCCCTGAAGTGAATAGTTCAGGAGGATCCAACACATCAGCTACGACTGATTTGGTGGGCCCTTTTGGTGATGTGTGTTGGTTTAGCAACCCCATTATATAACTGTAGTGAAGTCAACTTAACTATGGTTTGGGGGCTTCACTTTGTAGATTTCTGGTCGGTTGCCTATGTCGAAAAACGACTCCTGATAAACTTTCGGAACAGCATGGCTCATGCCACTACCATACATCCACACACACGCACACTACCTGTTTTGGATGAGAAAACAGGCTGCTACGGGGTCATTGATTTGACTCGTAAATAAAATACGGAGATAAGAGTCTAACATGCGTTGGTTGACTCACAGAAATGCCACAAATTGTTCAAGTATGTTCAAATATCGTCGTTTGTCCAAAAAATAGGGTCTTTTACCACCACAGTCACCATCCCATGACCAAAAACCATGACTGTCATCCAAGTTGCTGGTCGCATTGCTGTTGCAAAGTCTCACGATATGACCTGGGCGAAGGACAGGACAGTCCGGCAGGGAGGATGTCGTTGTAGAAGTGATTTTCGACGTTAGATGTGAAAGATCAAATATATATGATAATTCAATATGTTTCATGTCATTCACACATACCATACCCACCTCGTTTCACTTGAGGCTATGCTTCGGTTGATGTCAACGTTTGATCAATGAACCTTCTGTTTATTCATTGTTGAGCCCCCACAAATAGTGATATCTTGTTCACTTCATTTAGACAAATAAATGCTACACAAAATATTAATCAAAGGATTTGCAATCCAGGGTTGCAGCAATCAAAAGAAACATGAAAGTTGGACACTTGGAAATCATGTGGTAAATATCGTCAAGAAAACATGCAGGATAATGGCTTTCATATATTGGGAAACCCATGGAAACCCATCGGAAAATGGATGGAACAAAAAATATCTAAAAACGGCTTTACCAATAATGAATGTGGACATAGTCGGATAGATCCTGTATCCTGAAATTGACTTATACTTTACTTTCGCCGTTGGAAAAAATTGGGTGTACACGCCCATTTTTCCCAGATCTACACGCCCATTTTTGCCACATCTGTTGTGTCTGTGTTTGAATTTGTATTCCAGAAGTATGTATAGTCAAATTCTACCATCAGTGGGTCCGTTCCATCCCCCCACTTCGAAGTGGAATGATCCGGAACTTGGCAGTTTTTTCTCTACCCCCCCAGAACTGGAATCTGTCAATAACTTGACCCATGACGGATCCGGCTGGTGCTGGTATATATGCTAACATGACTGGGGTATATGGATGGTAAAATATGGGATCCATGTTACATCATGTTACCATATATAGCAGCACCATGGATCCGTCATGGGTGATATAACTTCACTTGGCTTTGACAAAACATGACACAACCACGCGGGGATGTCAACCAAACGGTGGGGATGTCAGGCCAAGCCGCCTTGGCAAGATCACTTGGTCGTCCACCGCAAACGAGATCTGGTCCTGAGACACCATAGAATGGGTAGATTCGGATAGATTCCATGGTTTCCGTGATTTGTTGCCCATCTAAGGGAAATATACTGGAAATATCATGTTGGATCATGAAATATCCCACAAAAAATCCATTACTATATCCCAAAAACCTATATCCCAAAATAGATCATGAAATATCCCACTATATCCCACCACCTATATCCCCATGGATCATTTCTGTTGAACCGGCCATGTACAGCCGTCGACCCCCATGATCCCACTAAATCCCGGTCCTGGAAAGGGCCCAAGCAGGAGCGCAAGGCCGCCTGGAGAGTTTTACTGAATCTGCAGGAAGAAAAACATGGAAAATCAGAGATAACCATGGAAATCTATAGTAGATATACCCTCTGGTTATGTAACGTAGCTGCGTAGCTATGGAGAATCACCATAGAAATAGTGATTTTTCCCATGAAAAATAGTGGTTTGCCATAGTTATGTTAAATTACCAGAGGGTATATCTATAGAGAACGGGTATTATAAACCAATATCACTGGGTATGTTGCTGGATATGTTACTGGAATCATTTTTTGATTTCCCCATTCTAAGAGTACTCTCTGGTAAATAAACATGACGACCCTGGAAGATTAGTTTCCACTAAACATTAGTTATCTTCAGGGTCTATGTTAATTTACCAGAGGGTAGAGGTTTTCTGTATTTTTGTCCCTTGAACCAGTTTTTTGGACTGGTTGCGGGTTGAACCTGATGAACCTGACAAACATCTGCTATAGGCAATTGCAACCATCCATTCCAGGTAGGATAGTAAGGAAAAAAAGTCAAGACTCACCAGGCACTGGTGTCTACTGTCAACTGGGTCAGAACAAGCTACCACGGGAGAAAAACACACGAATAGCTGTGGATCCTTTCAGCCATGAAAAGTGTGGATGTGGACGTGTTGCCACTTGGTGACATCCCCCGTCTTGTGATCCACGAGAATCTCCTGGTGGCCTGGTGAAGATTCCTGGATTTTTCTTCAGTTCCACACCCTCTTTTAGGATACGCTGGGCCAGCGAAATTTCATAAACCACCAATTTTGGATGGTTGAAACATGTTGAAACCCTACAAATCATGGGATGTTTACCACCTATCAACTGGTGCAGGACTGGTCGCCCCTCGGTCGCCCTGGTCACCTGGGGCCCCTCGAAGCGTCGCATTCGTTCCGCCGTCGGCATCTTGCTATGGGCCGCGGCGTCGGCGCAGAGGTGTTGCAGCGCCTGCAGGGCGCAAAAAGGTGGCTGAAATGCTGGTGAAACATGGTGAAACCATAGGATATATAGAGGAACATGTCTAATTTTGGGAGGTATATATAATATGTTCCTCTATATATCCGATGTTCCTCTATATCTAGGATATATTCCTCTAATAGGAACATGTCTAACATATATAGTGTGAATTATACGTTGTAATATATAGGAATATATCTAGTAAGAGGAATGTGTACATATATATATATGTTTGGATAAATGGAAATATGGAAATATAGCAATATCTATGTATATGAGAATATAAATACATCCAATATATCTAGTTTCAAAACCCATGATAACCTGGTATGTCATATTTAACCAAAGTCATGCTGGTTTTGCCGTTTTACCGTTTATGGTAGATATCTCAATCCATACATCCACAGGTATCCATAGATGGCAACGCCACCTCTCATGGGACAACCCATCCCCCCCAGGTTATCTGTAGGGGGGGAGATGGTTCCCATCAGGCCGGTACCACCCGGCCAGGTTATGCCGGCCGCGAACTGGAAAATCACAAAGGGTGCTATAAAAACCCCCTGGTAAATTCACAGTTCGACCCTGAAAATGACCCATTTATGGTGGAAACATGTGGAAACTATTCTTCCAACCCCTGGCAGGGTCGTCATGTATGTCATGTTAATTTACTGGAGGGTATAATGAAAAATCAGCATGTTTATCTTCGGGCCATGGCTTCATGTTCGACTCTGAAAATTTACTGGACCTCTGAGGTGGCCCTAATGGTGGACCTCTGAGGTGGACCCATCCACCACCCCTTGGCCGATGGGTCGACATTCGGGTATCTTAAGTGGTTGTTTGGTAAAAGGACATTCATGCATCCATATGCATCCATTTATTTAGGGATGTTTTCAACATGTTTGACACATATCATTATATATATTCCTTTTTTGTAATAGGCTTTTTCCCATTATAAACCAGCTATTGGGGTACCACCAGTTCTGGAACCCCCGATTTTTCCATGAAATGGTAACTTGAGCTCAAGTTAAACCATGACATGTGTATGAAAACTCGGTCAACAATGATCAACACCCTAAGGCCCTAGGACTTCATCCATGGTTGATTATTTTTGAATGGTTGATCAATGTTGATCATTACACTCTGGTAAACGTTTACATAGCTAACTGGAAAGATCCACCATGTTTAATGGGTAAATCCACTATTTCTATGGCCATTTTTAATAGCTATGTTAGTTTACCAGAGGGTAAAAAAAAACAGCTTCACAATGCTTCGCATGAACATCTTGAACACATTCCACAGGGGACTTCATCAACGATGGATGCTTCGTCAGTCGATGATGCTAGAGGCAACCACCATGAGGATATTCACCATTCACATGCACGTTCACCAACAGCAGAAACCAGGTGACTGGAAGCCGAGACAATCTGCTTTGATGAAACAGGACACGGAGATCAAGCAAAACTTCACAACAGCCACAGGATATGGCTAAGTTTCGATACCCGTTCAAAAAAAACTCACTCTCACCATTGTCATCATAATCATCATCATCACCATCATCATCATCATCATCATCATCAACATCAACATCACCATCACCATCACCATTGTTGCCCCAGAAGCATGAAACCAAATTTATGAGATCTGCTCAAACTTGGCCAATGGAACTGAACCCACTTTATCCAGGGCAGTCCCCGAACTAAGCATCAAGCCACTATCATTTTTCAATCACATCACATCATATCAGCATATAGCAACATATAGAAAGCCTATAGAATATTGGAAATTAATTCACATTGGCACTAAATAAAGTTGATAACTTATATAACTATAATCACATATCACCAACCAACAAGGCTTCAACGCAGCACATCTTCTGTTGGCCCGTCCCGAAAAAAAAAAATACGCGCCTGCTTCCGCCAGCCGTTGGTGAGCTCTTGGGCCAACAGTTTCCTCCGGTTCTTTGCATTGAGAACTGGCCCAGGAAAAACATGTAGTTATATAGTTGGAAAAATGTTATATAGTTGGTATACATTATATATATTTGTTGGTTAACATGTATATATTGGTTATATTAGTTGGAAAAAACTGAACAGTTGGTACAACGGGTTTTTGACATGTTGGTTTTATATTAGTTGGAAAAATGTTATCTAGTTGGAAAACATTAAGTATCAACTATACTGTTTAACCATCACTATAACTAACAATATTAGCAAAATCAAAAATATTAACATCACGATTACTGGTGTATAAAATATGCTGTTGTGAAATAACCAGCTATTATTAACCAACTATATTCAGTAAAATGATAGTTAATAATAGTTGATAGTTTGTATATAACCAACAATCATTGATGAAGAATGGATAAAATTGATAAATGGAATAATGTGGGAACACCATGACTGGGGATGGCAAACATACCACCCATAAAAATGGTGATGACTTGGGGAGGGTTTCTGAAATTCGGTTTACCACATTAGTACACATATATTCCCCCCAACCAAGTGTTTAGAGTAATCCTAAAACAATTCGAGAATTTAGGTAGTCTGTATTGATCTACGTGTATTCGTTTTCGGAACAACAACAACAACAACAACAACAACAAAAACAACAACAACATAAACAACAAACAACAAACAACAAACAACAAACAACAAACAACAAGCAACAACCAACAACCAACAACCAACAACCACAACAACAACAACAGCAGCAACAACAACAACAACAACAAGAACAAGAACAAGAACAACATGGCTATTCCAATTCTTAAAACACAGAATGCTCGCTTAATCCAGCTGTTATTGTGTAATTAGTCTAGAAACTCTTGGCGAGCCCACTGGTATCCCCCATCTTTCATACTTCAAGCGAGAAGAGATAGCCCCAGCCATGTTTGGACGTGAGAATCGAACTGTTCCATCTATGTTCGAAGGTGCCCTTTGAAAACAAGCCAACATTTCAGGCTTGTGAGAGTTACATAGTGGGTGAAATTTTCAGAAAGCGTTCCAAGTCTTTGAAAACATTGGGAAATGTCATCACGCAATTCAACCTGGCCAATATCAATGAGCTAATCATGCGGTATTTTCCAGTCTTCTACTAGAGGGTCACCACCCACCACGTGAAAGCATTCCTGCTGAATCATGTTCGCTTCGGTGCCCAATCACCTTTGGGAAGCCTGTGAAAATGGTGATCTTTGGCCTGGGAGTTTCTGGGCAACTTAGGAGAATTCTCGAAATGGACATCGAAGAAAAACAAGGGAACACCGCCTTGAGGCGGGTGTGGGTTTTCTACAATTGTGTACTTGGTGATTGAATCAAAAATCACCTTTTTACACTGTAATTTACAGTATTTTGTGCTTGTGATCTATG
>Ga0126342_10017988_pt1 | contig 12164 bp, 8 predicted proteins | sample Cyp1metagenome_FD_92528 | JGI IMG/M metagenome (GOLD analysis project Ga0126342, IMG submission 92528) | Coral microbial communities from Lord Howe Island, Old Settlement Bay, Australia - Cyphastrea 1 metagenome | ecosystem: Host-associated > Invertebrates > Cnidaria > Coral ... | reverse complement strand
CTTGCAGTTGAGGTCCAGCAGTGCCCATTGCGTGCGGAAGTTGGCGAAGAGCTTGGCGAAGAGTTGGCAAGGCGGAAGTGGACATGGAAGTGGCAGAAGTGGACCTGGAAGTGGATGCAGAGGAGGTGGACGAGAAGGTGGATTAGAAGGGGGAGAAGGAGGAGAAGGAGAAGGAGAAGAAGGAGAACAACTCTGATAAAATCTAACAACCCTCACCTGGCAGGTGGGGAATAACCACAACCTTGTTGAATTGTGAATTCCTTTTCGAATTTAATTGGCAGTAAAAAGGAATATGTACTAACTGGTGAATTATTCGGATTGGCCAATCTGTTGATTGGGTTTTATGAAACCAGTGATATAGTCATATAATGTCATATATTCAAATAAAATCAGTTAAACCTTTTGACGTTAGATATATATATATATATGTATATATTTATATTAAGTACATTTGGGACTATAATATTAGGTCAATTATATATTCAAATGTATATTAGGTCAATTTTGATGATGTGGGACTTTTTTTGACACACAGTAGAATACAACATGGGATATTGGTGGCTTTCTTTTTCAAACTATCAGTGGCTACCGGTATAATCCTGATGGGATCAGGATATGATCTAACTGGTGAGCTGATCGTATACATATTAACACTATGGGATCAGCGTTCATATTGTTATACCCTCTGGCAATTTAACATAGCTATAGAAAATTGCCCATGGAAATAGTTGATTTACCTATTATAAATGGTGATTTTTCATAGCTATGTTAGTATACCAGAGGGTAACTATAAGCCATAATTAAGGAATATGTACTAAGACAAAAAAATAGGTTATAACAATAGTAGGTTAACCCTTGTTTGTTAGTACTATAGTATGTTGGGAATATTGTATCATGGGATGGGATGGATAGGGGTATTTTTCCCCGCTCATTTTTGGCTGAAGCTAAAGAATCCCAATGACTTCGTTGGTTTCTGCTTAGGGGTTCATCCTAGGGATCGTAAATGGAGAGCATAACCCATGTATATAATATCTGGTTGGTGGTTTGGAACACTTTTTATTTTTCCATATTGGGAATAGTAACCCCAGCTGACTAATATTTTTCAGAGGGGTTCAAACAACCAACCAGATATAGTCACATATAGTCCATAAAACTGCTGATGTTTCCATTAATCTAGCTGGCATTTGCTAGGGTTATTAGCTACGGATCGTAAGTGGGATGCACATCCAAGTAACCCCCCAGTGATGTTCATCGTAATGCTTTAGGTAAAAACTGATGAGGAAAATCATTATCAGGAATGACACAAATATTTAAGGATGATCACCAACTAACAAGACTGACCGACAATATTCGACATGCTTAATTATTGTTCCTCATAGTTTAAAATAATTACTCATTAAAAAGGGGATAGAATGAGAAGCAACCACCCATTTGGGAATGGTAAACATACCTAAAAATGGTGATTTTTTTCGTGTGGTAAACATGGCATTGTTTTACCAGCATTCAGATCATTTTTCTCCCCATGATTTGCAGCGAACGACAGCAGCAGCTAAGCTGCTAAGGCGAACGACAGCATGACCAGCATGAACAACACAAATGTCACCATCAATCCCGAAGAGGCGACTGGTGCGCATGGGCGCATGGACCTCGGTGCGTTTGCCAGTGATTTTTTTTGAAGTTAGCCTCTGGTAAAAAAATCAGTTTGCTATAGAAAATTACCATTCTGAATGGGTAAATCAACTATTCAAGTCAGAATGGGATTGGTTTAAGGGACAATTGACAGGAAAACCCGATATTTCATGGGGAAATCGATTGTTTCCAGTGAAGATTTTCCCAACAAAACCAATTCATTGAAAGCTAGAATGGGATTTGTTTCAGAATCTACCATTTCAGTTTTCACGCGTAAGATCGGAGATTGTTGTCATATGTTGTCATGGGTCGATCCACTGAAAACCCACTGACAAACCCGCTATACCCATATTTTCTCATTTATGGCAAATTATATCTGGTTGGTGGTTTCAATCATTTGGATTATTTTCCATTTCATATATGGAATGTCATCCTTCCCATTGACGAACTCCATCATTTTTCAAGATGGTTATTGCACCACCAATCAGATATTAAACGATATCTTCATCATATGTCCACATTAAACCCTGAGTGATCCATGAGTTGAGCCTCTGTTATTAAAGATAGCAATGGAAGATGGCCCATTGAGTTCCATGATGATGATTTGTCGTGCTTAAAAACATATTGATGATTTACCGTTCTTGACAAATGGTGATTGTCCAGCTCAGCGTTAAATAGACCAGATGGTACCGGCTTCAAATGTCATTTCCTGCTTCAAATGGCCGCGCAGAGTGAGTGAAACGATGCCAGGATGCGCCATCGCCCTGGCAGTTGGCCATGGTCCGTGGCGTGGCCGGGAGTGATGTCACCGTGAAGTTCCCCGGGGGCAAGGCGCGCGAACAACCAAAACGAAGGGCCCAAGTTGTGAGGTACTGGAAGGGGTGATTGTTTATCAGAAATAGGATATCCTTGTGGGACTTAATGGGAATGGGATTATAATGAGACTTAATGGGATTATAATGGGATTATAATGGGATTATTATGGGATTATAATGGGATTCAATGAGACTTAATGGGATTATAATGGGATTATAATGGGATTATAATGGGATTATAATGGGATTATAATGGGATTATAATGGGATTGCTATATTCGTAGATGTCCACTGGCTGGTTGATGAAAGAAGAGGCGGTTCAGCGCCAATTGTTCACAACCAATACTGGTTGGTGGTTTGGAACATTTGGATTATTTTTCCATATATTGGGAATAATCATCCCAACTGACTAATATTTTTCAGAGGGGTTGAAACCACCAACCAGAATAGGTAGATGATACGAACAAATACCCCAAAGCGACCCGTCTATTTTTCATAAAAGGACACTATTGATGACCCTCTGGTAAATAATGGTTATATAATGGTTATAATAATGGCTATGTAATGGTTATTATGATCATAATATCCCCATATGTTTGATATAGCCTCTGGTAAAGTAACGTAGCTATAGAACAGCACCATTATTAATGTATAAAACAACTGTACATGGCAATTTTCAATTGCTATGTTAAATTACCGGAGGGTATATCTCTAATGATTAGATATAGGAATATATATATAGATTCTATTCCCGATTCCCGCTTGTTAAAGTGCAGTAGCTATACCATATATTATACCGGGTTATGAATATCAACCCAGGATGAATAAACCTCTAGTTTACCAACTAGGGGGGTTACGTTTATCGAGGGAAAACATCACTATTTTGGGAACCCATGTTAAAAGACTTCGGGGTTATTAATCCGGGATAAGCATTAAGTCTCGTTAAGTGCCAATGAGTGTGACAGTTACTCATATACGTGGGTGTATAATGTGTGTATATACATTATTATGCCTATATAGATTTGTATAGCTAATTATATGGCCATAGTATATATATATGGGTAAATTATAACGACCTCACTGGAATCATGGTCAATTAATAAGAGGAATCATCCCAAAATTTCATTAATTCAGGTTAGTGAAATATTATAATTTACCTATATATATATATATATGCATCATCCAGTGACTTGGGTGTTTACCAGGTGAGAATGGATATTTAAACACCAAAGCATCACATATCAGAGCGGCTAGGAATCTTCTGATCGAACTAAATCATAATTGAACGTCAGTGGTATATGCTTCTTAGTCGGGGTTTACTCTTGATTCCAGGTAGAAAAATGCTGGGGTTTACCCTCTGGTAAACTAACATAACTATGGAAAATCACAATTTTTCATGAGAAAACACTATAAATGGCCATTTTCAATAGCAAACTGTTAGTTTACCAGAGGGTAATCTCATTGCTGAATATGAAATGAATCTTAGTTGGTTGACATGATTAGTAGACGGATGGTATTGATAAATGGTTATTCTGAATGTTTTTCTAATCACCCATGGGCGTCAGTTGGGTCTACCCTCTGGTAAACCTAAGTATGGAAAATCACCACTTTAATAAGTACTTCAACTATTTCTATGGGCCATTTTCAATAGCTTTTTGTATGTTTACCAGAGGGTAATAATTGATATTACATGCCTAAATCTTAGGTGAGACATGGTGAAACGAGACTCAACAACAAACGGAGGATCATCGAAACGGTGAAAAAAGGTGAATTATCCGGGTTGAAAATGGCGATAAGACCGCAAGAAATGATGCGGTCTGCTAAACATAGGGATAATGGGATATCAGAAATATTAACCAATAGTAAGTCTTAGTAATTAAGTAGTAAATGATTATTCCACCCGCCAAAAATAAGACTAATGGAATGACTGAGTTGATGGTTTCAATATTGGTTTGGCATGGTTTAGCGAAGTGTTCTGGTAAGTAGTAGTAAAACCATACTCACAACATTGTATAGACATTCCCGAGAACTTTGAGAGTCTAGCTGCCATGTTGGAACTAATGATTTGGCTACCCGCCTATAAAGTCCTTTGGGGCCCTAATTTTTCATACCGCCATAATGTGGTTAAAACAATAATAAGCCACCCATTTGGGAATAGTTTATACCACCTATTTATGGTAATTTGGGGGATGGTTTATTATCTGGTTGGTCGTTTCAAACATTTTTCATTTTCCATAATATATGGGATAATCCTTCCCATTGGCTAATATTTTTCATGATGGTTGAAACCACCAACCACATTATTGTTTTAACCACATTAGCGACCATTGTTTCGGACTTCACCAACACTTGGATGGCCATCAATCCAGATCAGGAATCCCGAATGATAGTAGGATGACCATAAACCACAAGGTGGTGCCCCTTAGTTAGCGAACTTGGTGAACATAATTCCAACTTCACTAGGGTTTATGGAGGATATACTATGGTTTATAAACCAACAAACATCACTGGGGGGCACCACCTTGCATGTACCATCTTTTGACAATGGCATTTTTTAGTTTACGGTTGGCACATTTCTTTCCATCAAGATGGTTTCGTCGGAAACATGTAGTTTAGTTATGTTTACTTAAACTTCATACACACAGTATCACTATATACTAAACTTGGCACATTTCTTCCGATCAAGCTTCGTCGGGTCCGCTCGGCGGCGATCGCGTGAGGAGCAAAAGGTCCCCATCGAACGCTGTGAAGCGGCGCCTACGCCACAGGTCTTAGCGGAGAAGATGCTGAAACAGGAGACGAGTGGGTAGTGAAAAATGGGGAATTGATTATATGCGAAGAAATATGTATATATATATTATAATATATTATATATATATATAATTATCTGTATATTGGCTATATACGGATCTTGTTAGTGGATAGAATGAATATTTTGATATAGGTCACCCGCTCTCTACGGGAAACTCATTTAGTCACTTTTTTTCACAAAACTCGATTTCAAAGTTTTGTTTTTCTGGTCAAGTGGTCAAAGAGTTTGGTTACGGGAATTCGAGGAAGAGGAACCTTGCAGAATTCTGGCATGTTAGCCTGTTGACAATCGTCCCACATGGAGACAGCACAACCCTGGAGGGGGGGGAGGCGGGAGGTCGTGGAGGGTCTTGCAACATGTGGGAGGGGGGCCGGGAGGGGGGGGGAGCCTATTTCCAAAGAAGGTGTGCCCTTAGATCCATATCTATCCAGCAATTTCTGCATGGAATACGAGACACATCCAAACATTTTGTTTTTAGAAAACCACCCCTTTGAAAGTCACAGCACCTTTGTAAAGAAAAAACAAATAGCACTGCCTCATCTTAAAAGGATGTTACTTTCCCAAAACTCCATTTTCGAGGCTCCCCAAAACGAGCATGGAACCAATATATTATATGCTATATTAAATTATATTTGCTTATGGAAATATGTTAATGGGTTATCAATGGATGTAAACCCAATGACATCAAGACCATAAACCATTCCCAATTTTGGTTGATTATTGAGTAATTCAATGGAAGCAAATCCAATGACATAACCATGATAGTCCCTGTGACAATGTTTTTTGACCGTTGTATGACCATATGAACCATCATGACCATTAGTATATTACCATTAACATTTATATATAACATACCATATATGGATTGACTAAGGATATATGTGTATCTCATATATCATTACCATGACAATATGTATATGTATATGTATATATGTATACATGTATATATGCATAAATGTATATATGTATATCTGTATATATGTGTATATGTATATATAAGCATTGAACAGGCATTGAACAAACTAATAGCAATATCAACCTGGAGGCTTTGGAGAACGTGCGGGCGAACTGGGAGCCACACTAGCTGATCCGACTCTCATCTGGTTGGTGGTTTGGAAGATGTGTTTTTTCCAATGCCCTCTCTGGTAAACGATTACATAACTATGGAAAATCACCATGTTTAATGGGAAAAATCACTATTGAAAAATGGAAAAAATCCAACCAACATTCACTATTTTTTGATTTTCGAAAAGATATGGAAAATGGTGGTTTAATGGTGGTTGAATGGGTTTATGATGGCTGGTTGGTGGTGACTGGAACATGGCTGGATTATGACTTTCCATTCAGTTGGGAATTTCATAATCCCAACTGACTTTCATATATTTTTCAGAGGGGTAGGTATACCACCAACCAGATTGGGGCGGACCGCACTCAAACCCACTTCCGGCTGCATTCAGAATGCCCAAGTGGACACACGTCCAACGAAACCGTTCAGCAGCACCAGATGTTAGCTGAGGGTTGGGTTTGGGTGGGGAACAATCCAAGTCGCCTGGTACACGAGCCAGCGTCTTAAAAGACAAAGCAGCTGAGCCAGCTGGCTCTCCGGCACAAGTTCAACAAGTTTGCTGTTTCTGGAAATCTGAAGGTGCAAATATTTACTGTACAACTAGTTTCTGCAAATCCCTCGGACTTTCCTGGAAACCGGCCAGGACGTGGCTGCTAAGCTGAGAGACATGTTGAACCTCAGTGGAAAGAAGAAGCTGGGCGCCACAGGTGCCAGTGGCTGCCAAAACCCGTGGAAAATGGGCGGTTTCACCATTGAATATTGGGATTTTACAGAAATTTTCATGGTGAAATATGATATCAAATATGGTAAAATGATGAAATTCACAAGACAGTATTTTTGTCATTGAATTGATTCAGTCACAAGTCACAGCATTTTTTGTTGGTTTTGTGATTCAACGGCAATTTTTGATGAGTTCGCGGCCTCGTTCAGTTGGTACGACTAGTTCCAATGAGACTTGTCTTTATGGTAGATATTCGAACTAGTTTCCTATAAGGTGGTGCGCCCCAGTTATAAGTTGGTTTTTAAACCATAGTAACTATAGTTATATCCTCCATAAACCCTAGTTTTTGGAATTATAGACCAAGTTAGCTAACTAAGGGGCACCACCTTGTATGGCTTACCAACAAACTTTGGGGGGGGCCATCACCTTTCAGGATTGTAACCCATGTTGTTCACGTTAGATCCATTGATTGAATTCATTAAATCCTCAAAAAAAACCTTGCCTTTGTTGCTGTTTCAAGCAACATTTTTGATGATTTGCTGAATTTGTAGCTGGTTTCGCATGTTTTAGCCTTGTTGATTGTTCCATATGTTTTCCATAGTTTTCCTTTTTTTCCTCCAAATGTCAATCCCACATGCTCCAAGTATCGAATATTTACATAACATTTTCCCTAAAGATCACCCAAATGTAGGTAAATATACCATATACATGCAGGATGGGGCCCCCCAGTTATAAGTTGGTTTATAAACCAATATATCCTCCATTAACTATAGTTGTATCTGCCATAAACCATAGCCACTTATAAGGCAACTTAGCTATCTTGGGGGCCCCATCCTGTGGAGCATATGGGAATGTTGTAGCCCGGTGCCAGGTGGCAAATTCGTCCAAGCAGCTGGGGTTGTCTCCTTGATGCGACCCTCGAGAGTCGTGGCAGACAAGGACAAGGCGCGGGACGGACTGGAACTTGGGCAGGTCGAAAAACATGGTTTAATCAATGGCCATTTCAGGAACCTAAATTGGAGGTACCTACCATATATAAGGCCTATGTAAGGCCTATTTTTTTGGGAATATCCCCACAGAATATTGCCTTATATGGTACAGTACCTCCAATTTAGGATCCTGGAATTCCCATTGACTTAATGGTGAATAATCATTATGCTTCACTATGATGTTAACAATAATTGAACTTATGGTGATTAATAGTACATTCCCACCATTCCATTAATATCAGTGATTAATACAAGATGGGGCCCCCAAGATAGGGTTCAGTTGCCTGAAAAAAGTGGCTGAATTCTACGGTTTATGGTAGGTATAACTATAGTTAATGGAGTTTATAATGATTAAATTTATAATATATATATATGGGATTTGATGTTGGTATTATATTTTGTGCAATTTGGGAAAACACCAACCCCATTTACAGTGAAATTAGACCTAAATACATTGAATGATTTAGGGCCACTTCCACCTTTCCCTTTAGAATCCTAACTACACACTGTTTGGGTTCTCCTGCCGGGATAATTAGGTAAATAATCATGGTGTTTAACTTATCATTTATGTTCTTGTTTCTGCAGTAAAGCTCCAAAAAGAAAAGCTGAAGGTGATATGAACTCCAACAACTCCAAAATCCCCATGAATTTTGCCAAGTAAAACCGTAAAACCGTGGTTTTCCATGGCTTTTTCGACTCAAACCACCTGGGTTTTCGTCCCGAGCACCGCAGGCCGAGGTGCCGAAGTTGGCGCGGCAAGCCTCGAATCCGCCGGCGGCACCGAAGAATGTGAACCTGAAGAGGCTCAAAAAGGGATGGGGCCTGAGGGATTGGATGCTATGATTTCTGTGGATTTCTATGGTACATCCCAGTTGGTTACTATATCTGCCAACAATTCATAAGCCTAGTTTCTATAATAATCTTTGAGTAATCAATCATACAATGTGAGGCCCCCCAGTGATGTTTGTTGGTTTAGATTCGCCCCAGTAACTATAGTTATTTGCGTACCATAAACCATAGTGACATTGGAGTTATTTGCATCAACTTAGCTATCGAACGGGGGCCTCACATTGTATGGATTTCTATGGAAAAATTGGGATTACCCTCTGGCTATTTAACATAGCTATAGAAAATGGTCCATTGTTAGAGGATTTATGATGATTTACCTATCAAAAATGGTGATTTTCCATAGCTACGTTAAATAACCAAACGGTATAAGAATCATAACAATCATAACTTAGATTGGATTGGATCATAACAATCATAACTTAGATTGGATTGGATCATTCAAGATCATCATTCTATTCGGGACATGTTTTTTCTGCACATTCCATGGTTTTTTGGATGGGATTCGATGATTTGATAAAATGATTTCTATGGGAAAATGATGATTTTTTGTGCTGCAATTCGCAGATTTTTTTTTGTCCATAACAATTCGATTCCCCTCTGGTAAAGTAACATAGCTATTGAAAATGGCCATTTATAGTGAGTTTTCCCATTAAAAGTGGTGATTTTCCATAGTTATGTTAGTTTACCAGAGGGTAATGTCCCACTTTCTGAATCTCAGTCGTCTTCGCAGAATTCTGGGAAACTTCCCGGAAATGGGATGTCATACATGTCAAAGGGATGAATACTCTTCGTAACATACCCATATCTCTTGGAGAAAAAACACATTGATAAAGTAACATGTACCCAATAGAACAAGGTGGTGCCCCAGTCATCGCTCAGTTGGTGCAAATAACTTTCAATCATTAGGGTGTATGGTAGATATATCTTTAGTTGCTATGGTTTATAAACCTGGGGGCACCACCTTATGGGGATTTTTTGGAAAATGAATGAGAAAATTATGGGGAATGGGAAATCGATGACGAAATGATGGGATAAACCAGCATTTACCAAATACAATGGTATAGTAATGGATATTTCATGGATATTTCATGCAGATTTGATGTGTTTTTTTTTGAAACCTATTGCGTGGGATGTTTTCTTACTTGTGCTAAACGTAGGGAATGGGGGAATGATCCACTGGCTAACTCTCAATTTCATCATCCCAGCAACCCCCAACAACCCATCCATTCTCTACGTTTAGCACCAGTAATCTGGTTGGTGGTTTGGACCATTTTTTATTTTTCCATGTATTGGGAATAGTAATCCCATTTGACTTTCATATTTTTCAGAGGGGTTGAAACCACCAACCAGTAAGTTTTTTTTGGTGAAATTTGATGATGGACCGTGAACTGACGGGATAAGAATTTCTTGGGAAAAACAATGTGGGGATATCGATGGGAAATTCCTGGGGAATATGCGATGGAGATGGTGGCATGAATCATGGGGATTTAATGACGGAAATCGATGGGAAATAGCATGGAACATGTTCCTGTGAATATCACGGATATTTTTTTCGATTGATCTCTTGATGGGATTGAACATGTCTGTTTTTTGTTTAATGATTTAAATCCATCATATTAATCACTAGATAATAGAACTAAATCCATTTAAATCTATCTGACTAATAGAACTTGATCTGTTTTTCATGATTTCATTTATTCTATGGGATGGGAATTCGATTGGGAGGATGGGAACTTGAGAAAAACATGGCATGCCATGATGGATTTTTTCGCTTGGGAATGGGATATTAATGGGAGTGAATGGGATTACTGTAATCAGTTGGATCTATGTTTGCGAAATTGGAAGTCTACGGGAATAATCAGTTAAATCCACTTAAATATCAGATGGGGATAAGTGGATAAGCCACCATTTTTTTCTCAATACATTGGGATACAAATGCTGATTTGCCTGATTGGCGATATTTGATGAGGTTTGGATTGGGGAAGCGTATGCAGAAACAATGGGAATTTCTATGGGAAATTCATGGGGGAACTCATGGGATGAATCGTGATTTCGCCAGCCAATTGATGTGAAGTAACGCGACTGCTGATGGGATAAATACCATCAAATACCCAACAATTTCGACTGCTGATGGGAGGATCTGTTGTGGTTGTTGGTTATGAAACATGAGATATTTAATCACCAAAGTTGAGGCAAACAATGAGAATGGCAACGATTGTAAGTTGATCGGAATGATTTGCTCTTTGGATTCAAACAACATAATGGTGGTTGTTGGCATGTTGGCCATGAAGTCAGTAATTAACTATTTGGGATGAGGGATCTGACGGGGGTTTGATTGGGATGGCTGAATTATAACGTTTCATATCGACGTTGCCGCAACATCACTATATGACCTTGTTTATCCTTGTTTCATTTCAAGTTCGTGAATTGTCATGTTTGTTTGCTGTTTATCCCAAGTTTGGCATATGCCAAGTTTTGCCAGTACAATCCCAATGTTTTGCGAGTGAAATCCCAACTTTTCCTGGTGAAATCACGTTTGTTCTTTTTTTGTTCCTAGCAAAATCACCATATGTTGATGGTGACATCCCCATTTGTGTCAGGAAAATCCATGAATTGCCACATTTTTTCTAGTAACATTTTGTAAATTCCATGTTTTTGTTCCATTTTTTCCTCATAAAATCACCATGTTACCTGCTAACATCACCATTTGTCCCGCTGAACTCCCCATGTGTCCGGCAGGAAGACCACGGACAGCCGGAGAACGGCGGACAGCGGAAGCTCCGTCGCCGCCAACGGACGGCGGAAGTTCCGCAGCGCGGCGATGCGCCACGGTGGCAGAGCCAGTCAAAATGGCCTGGTTGAACAATAACTATAGTTACTGGGGCTTATAAACCAACAAACATCACTGGGGGGCCTCACATTGTAGGAATTATCATGGTTGATAATGGTAAATCATTCTTAATAGTGGTTACTAATCATAATAATTGTTAGTACTAATCATTGATTAGCCATATTATACATATTGTATATTATATATATATCTGGGTAAATTATAACGACCTCACTATTCTCCCTCACTATAATCATGGTTAGTAAGGGAAATCATCCCCAAATGGCCGAACTATTCAGGTTAGTGAAATATTATAATTTACCCAGACTGATGGTGTTATATTCCACTAACCCATAGGATCCATGGTGCAATGGAAATTATCCTCTATAAATCACAGGTGGCAATGGAAAATCCTCTATAAATCTGGGTAAATTATAACGACCTCACTGTTCT
>Ga0126342_10017987_pt1 | contig 12164 bp, 10 predicted proteins | sample Cyp1metagenome_FD_92528 | JGI IMG/M metagenome (GOLD analysis project Ga0126342, IMG submission 92528) | Coral microbial communities from Lord Howe Island, Old Settlement Bay, Australia - Cyphastrea 1 metagenome | ecosystem: Host-associated > Invertebrates > Cnidaria > Coral ... | reverse complement strand
AGAGACAGAGAGACAGAGAGACAGAGAGACAGAGAGACAGAGAGACAGAGAGACAGAGAGACAGAGAGACAGAGAGACAGAGAGACAGAGAGACAGAGACACAGAGACACAGAGAGACAGAGAGACAGAGAGACAGAGACACAGACACACAGACACACAGACACACAGACACACAGACACACAGACAGAGACAGAGACACACAGAGACACAGAGACACAGAGACAGAGAGACAGAGACACAGAGACACAGAGACACAGAGACACAGAGACACAGAGACACAGAGACACAGAGACACAGAGACACACAGACACAGACACAGACACAGAGACAGAGACAGACACAGAGACAGAGACAGAGACAGGGACAGAGACAGAGACAGAGACACACACACACAGACACACACACACAGAGACACACACAGACACACACAGAGACACACACAGACACACACAGACACACACAGACACACACACAAACACACACAAACAAACACAAACACACACAAACAAACACAAACGCACACAAACAAACACAAACACACACACAAACAAACACACACACACAAACAAACACACACACACAAACAAACACACACACACAAACAAACACACACACACAAACAAACACACACAAACAAACACACACACACAAACACAAACAAACACACACACACAAACAAACACACACACACAAACACAAACACACACAAACACACACACACAAACAAACACACACACACAAACACACAAACACACACAAACACAAACACACACACATATATATATTTATATATTATATCTCCGTAAGGATAAACAGCTGGAACATATGCCAGAGTTTCAGTCATTCAAGCAGTCACACCTCATGTCAGTTACTCAGCAACCCTTCTTACAGGCTTTGTAGTTTCCAAACTTCTGCCAGGGTGGCTGGGCATTTATGATATTGCTAGTGGCACATATCAGAATTTTGAAGCCGGTTCATCATTTCCAAACGGGATACGTTTTTTTTTTTGCGCAGATCCAGATGTATTGAATTTTCAGCTGTTTATTGTTGCGAGGCTGAACCTGCGTGGCTCAATGTTTGCCTTTGTCTGCATGGTGATTTCAAGGCGTAAAGAGAAGTCCGCGTTTTCACACTTCGTTGATGTCAGCAGATTTCAAACCCCACTGCCCCACTTCATCTAGCTTCTGATGGTTGCAGAAACACGGCGCTAGGCACTAGGTCACCAATACCAATCAACTCCACCCAACTGGGCCAACTGGGAGCCGCAAGTCATTGCAAGTGGAAACTCAGCTTCAGAATGCCTGGCCAGCGCATATGGCGCCGAGAGCGGTTGCTGTTGGGCCCCAAAGAATGCCTGAGCCTTGATGTGGGCCATGGCCATGGCCATGTTGGGGGGTGGTTGATGTCTGATCCCAAGTTACTTGCCCTTCCCATGTTTCAAACTGTTTCACCTTGTCTGTGTTGAACTGTGTTGAGCTGTTCAAAATTCTTCAAATCGAGAACAAAAACGGATGCCTGAGATCACGTGTAAGGATGGTGCACAGGGCATGGACGGCATGGGCGGTGGCGGCATGGGCATACACCCATTGAAGGGTTCAACAGTAGGTCCACCTTGACTCGGGGTCACCGGCTCTGATCTTTGGCATCGACCCGTTTACCCTCGCATTCAGGGGATGATCTGTCGTTTGAACGCTGTGTGCTTGCGCTGCCGCATTTTTACCTCGTTCAAGCTGCGGGATAGATATTTTCTTTTTCTTCCGATGTCCAGTGTGGTTTATGGCAAATCAAAGCCATGACCCAAAATCGAGTCCCACTGGCCGATTGGACGAATACATCAAAAGCTTCGAGGCAAGGTATGGCACTGTGCCCATTGAATCCCAGCTGAATGATTCGCTGGGTTCCATCAGCAGCATTAGTTTGGCATCAGATCGCCGGAGTCGCGATCCCCTTGGTGCGTTCCACGCTACCCTTGGTGCAGATGGTGGCGTCAGTGCCGTCAGTGCCGTCCCATCTCTTGGTGCCTCGACCTCGCGATTTCCAGGGGAACCCATCACGGGTGGGGCCTCGAGCGGAGCTGGGCATTTCAAGTTCCATTTTTCGCTGGGGCCACACAGCACCACGCGCCATGCGTTTGGCACCAGTTGTGATGCGACCAGCACGCATGCCACTGGTTTGTTGATTTCTGCCACCAGTGAGCATGGAACATATGGAACCCATGATGAGTTTATGAAGTCTCCGATGCGGCCTGTGCTTTGCTCAGCAGAGATTCGCTCGGCGGAGATGCGTGTACCTGCTTGGAAACCTTGTGCCAAGCCGGAGCGGGCTCGTGCATCGAGCAATCCACCCGAGCTGAAGCTGCTGGGTCCTCGTTCTGAGATGCGACACGCCGGCCACGGACTGCGGCTAAACAGACTTCAATCATTTGCACGGCCCCTGCCAGCACCCAGAGGAGCGCCTCCAATCAATTTCGCAGCTGGAACAGTTGCATGTAATTCGGAAAGCTTCCGAAGCTCGCTTCGAGAAGTGCTCCATGCACCCAGGCTCCCCATGTCCTTGGAGATGCCCCGAAGCTGTGAAGATGAAGTGAATTGCCAGAGCCCCGTTCGCATTCCTCAACCTTCCAAACTGCTTCGCTCCAGCGATCGATCGGTCAATGTCAGTAGTGAGGCATTGCAGACGATGCAGACGGTGCAGACGGTGCAGACAGAGTCCTTCAAGACCTTTGAAGGTGCCTCGCGTGAAGCTGCTGTGCAAACAGAGGAAGCGCAGCCCCAATGCCAAAGCCCAGAGACGCATGACTTCAGTTCCCCTTTGCGCCTCGTGACCTTGGAGACCGAGAGGACTCGAAGATCGTCACAATTTTCGCCCCATTTGGCGCAGTCCCCAGAGTTCGGAAGGCTGGGACCATCCCGGCCCCAAGGGACCACCCAGCCGGGTGAGAAATTCGTTGCAAGCGATGGTGAGCTGAAGCGGCGCCTGCAGAATGCACTGGCGCGAAGCCTTCACCATGTAATGAACTTGCAGGCCCTCACAGTGCAGTAAGACAACTGCAAACGAAAAATGGTTGAGGATGGCTGAAGTGCTAAGCTTGTATGACAATTTATCGCACGGAGAGCCTGTTCATGATTTGAAGTGATCACACTTGTACCCAGAGTCATTTGTGTTGGCACGTGCTGAGGTCAGACAACCAGTGAAATTGCTGGGAACCAAGTTGAGTCAAGGGTCCAAATAGATGTCTGAGTTCCACTCTGAGTGCGGGGTTGGATTTTATGACCTGGACGATGTCAACGATGTCAACGATGTCAACGATGTCAACGATGTCAACGATGTCAACGATGTCAACGATGTCAACGATGTCAACGATGGCGGGTAATGATGGTTTTCCCATCGTCAGGAAATTGTCGAGCACAGTGATGTGGAGGCTGCTGATCCCTCAGAGAGGCCAAGGCCCACTGGCGAGGCTGGGCATCAACCCTTGGATGTGGAACAGGTTGAACGGTTGAACCATCGAGACTCCATCCAGGGCATCACTTTTATATAGTTTTATCACACCAACTGGGCCAGGCTCATGGGATTGGAGCTGAAGAGGTGGGAGCTCAATTTTCCATCGCCGCTTCGTTTGTGTTTCCTCCGTTTGGCTGAACAACATGGCGCTGAGCGCATTGTGCTTCTAGCTCCGCTGATTTGCCAGGGGTTGGTAAATGTCCCATTGTGACTCATTGGAGATTGTGAAGAACTTCTTTCAAGTATTTAAGTTGGATATTATATATATATATATATATTCTATTCTCCAATCGTTCTGGTGAACAAGATGGACATTTACCATACATTTAGCAATCCCTTCATCACCATCATCACCCCTTGTCAGATACTTGGGGTCTCTGAAGATGGGACGTCAGGGCAGTTTCCAAGCCAAAGCTGCCGCCCGGCTGGCTGAAGCCTTGGGTCATCGAAAGCTCGGAGAGGACCTGGCAGCCTCCTTTTTGGAGGTGCCATAGCTGCCATAGCTGCCATAGATTGCCATAGCTAGCTTCGATGATGTTAGATTTCCTGAAGGGATGTGAGGTATTGTCAGAAAAAGTTAGAAAAAGTTAAAAAGTTAGAGATATGATTTAAGTGATGATTATGATGGATATTAGATTTGATGACATTTGATGGATATGATGTATATGTGGCTGAAGTCATTGAGATGGCGGGGAGAGAGAGGGAGAGATGTTGGCTGAATCTTGTTGATACCTCTTTGTAGTATATATATATATTTATCATGAATTTTATATATTGGCAACATCTTTGCCGGGCCATGGTGCATCACGCAGCTTATACTGTAGCTCAACACCTGTCCGGCACTCATGTTTGGTGTTCGTTGGGCATGACTCAGATGGCTTCATATGGCTAGAGGGCATAGCTGTCGCGGAGTGGTGCCAATCATTTTGGGCGCCGCCGTGGTTGGCCTCCCTGGCCTCTACTGGGAGTTCTCCACTGAGTCCTTGGACCCCTTGGATTTCAAGGGCTTGGCGCAACCAAGTCCCGACTCCACGGATACGGCAGGTACGGGGTCAGACACTGTGCCGGTGCTTGAAGTACCGGATGTGCCAAGGGAGGTGCCTTCGAATGTAGCCGAGTCAGAGCCAGAGCACCCACAGCAGAAAGGGTCAGTGCAGGAGGATTCTTCTAGCGGAGGGAAATACCGCCCGAAGATTTTTGCTGCGAAGTCGGAATGTGCTGATCAAGCGGTTGAACTGGGCAACATCCCCACTATTGAGGCATGTGACCAGCAGGTTTCCAGCAATGTCGATTGTGGTCGATTTTTCATGTTCAGTCCCAGCCATCCGGACTGGTTATGTCGTTGCTGCGCTCCCTTCGGTGAGGAGGATGGCCCGACCTCTGACCAATGGAACGTATATCAGGCCCAAATCCCCAGGCTCCCAGAGCTAAGTGAACTTCCTCCAACTCCGCCTAGCATTGATCCCTTTGCAGGACTTCCCATCTCAGAAGCCCGACCAAGTTGGCTGGCGCGCAAGGATGAACTTGTTTTTGATGCCCGGCCCCAAAAAACTGGGGGTATCATCATCTTGCAGGCAGTTCTCTCGGACTCCAGAAGCACATGGGGGAACAGGAAGGACAACCGCAAGCTTGAGAATCGGCCAGATTGGCTACGCGCCATTTTGGCCACCAACCGGGCACATGCAAAGAAACATGGCCATGTCATGGTGATTCGAGCATGGCCCACAGATCCTCAGTTGCCGGAGTGGATGATCAAGGAGTGTGGCAAGAAAAGCTTGAACGCGTGCACAAAAATGAATGAACGTGAGACATACAACTGGGAAAAGCATCTCATGATGCAAGATTACTTGTTGAGCCCTCAAGCCTTCACCCACGTTCTAATGTTGGATGCTGATGCTGCTTTGGTGCAACCACAGCTGGATACCCTTCGGCGCATTGCCCAGATTCTGGAGAGTGAAGGTAAGGATTTGTTCCTGACCAATGAGGATTGGTTGGATGAGAACGGCGCGCGGCGCATCAACGGGGGCCTCATGTTTGCCAAGAACAGCATCTTTACACAAAATCTTTTCCAAGATACCTTTGATGCTCACTGGGCAGGATACAAATTCCTGAAAAACGCTCGGATTGGAACTGCATCCCTGCGCTGCACCAGCAATGAGCAGATTTGCTTGAATGATTTGTATTATGGGGATGAAGAGCATTTCACCTCCAAGGTCATCATGGCCAGTGGGAAAAAATACAACCGAGGTGCAGAACGAGGTGGTGAAGCCCACATTGATGATGAGACGACTGAGATCATGCATTGGATGGGAGGGGCCAAAGGTACCGCTGGCAAGGCCTTGTGTCGCGGCAAGCGAGATCTAACCTTTGAGGGTCCCAATGGATACGGCTGCAAAGGCGGCTGACATGTTTCACAGCATCGTTGAGGTGGTTGACGTTGGTCCAAAAAAAGTGGCTGCAGTGCAAGATGTGCAAGTTGCCTTCTTTGAGGTCCACGACATGTCACGACATGTTCAAACATGTTCAAAAATTGCTGGGAAAAAGGCATGAAAAAGGCATGAAAAAGGCATGACACACGATCCCGGGCATGGCTGTCGAGTGTCAGGTGTGGGGCAATACTCCAGAGTCTGCCCAACGCATGCGAGCGCTGGCCGGGCATGTGCTGCGTGTTGCAGAAGCTCAACACTAAAACTGTGGCTTCAACATGCCATGCATAACTCCCGAGTCGTGAACTGTAAAGCCAACGCACTGCAGAAACCAAAGCAAGATGGAGGACACCTCCAAGTGGTTGAAGTTCAGAGCTGCAAGGTGTTTGGTCTTGCAACATTTGAACATTTTGGTTCAAGATGCACAGGGACAGGCTGAGACATTCCGAGAAGAGTTTTTCCTGGCAGCAACGTGGTAACCCGACGGGGAATCAACCCTTGGGGAGTGAAAAAAAATCCCCATGCCCGACAAAAGGGGGTTCGTTACATGGTGGTATTTTTCGAAGTGTAATTTGCTTTAGTTGGTTTCATCTGAGGGTTATCATGTACCATACTCCACTCAATCCATTCAATAGAAAAGAGTAGTGGTTTTACCACAATACTGCAATGCAAGGTGGTGCCCTCCCAGTTATAAGTTGGTCTATAAACCATAGCAACTTAGATATCTCGACCATAAACCCTATCTTGGAGCTTTATAAACCAACTTAGCTAACTATTGGGCACCACCTTGTGTAGATATAACTCAAGGACCGCCCAGCACACCTCATTTGCTGCCCCCCCGACTGCTCTGCCATGAGTCGCCAGCACAAAGCATAGCGGCGTAGCGGCTGATGGAAAGTTCAGCAATTCCATTCGAGGCCAGGGGTTCAAGTTTCTCAAACGTCCTTCAATGATTTTAAATCTTCAATGCATGTGCTTTGTCCAGGGAAATCAGCCAAGTCGCCCCTAGATCTCTTCCAAAGTCCATCATTCATATCATTTCTCTAAGATGGTCACATTTCCTCCAAGAAACATGGTGGTTTTTGATGGTTTTTGGCCCAGGTGAAAGATGCTGCCACGAAGGCACTGAAGAAGGGTTCCCAGCCCCTGCCCAGCCACGCTTCGCGCAGGGACGCTGAGGCCCTGAGCGCGCTGTTGGACAAGGCTGGGACCTGCGAGGTGGATCAGGAGCTCATTGGAAAAGCGGAACGGCAGCTGAAGTCCTGGTGGAATCAGGTGGAACATCATGAGGCTCTGGACACCTGAGATTTCTTGGGATCTTTTCTTTTTCCCCTCCTCATTGGGAGGATTCCCCCTAATTGATCCTAATTGTATGTTTAAGTCAAGTAAGTGTGAAAGCTCAGAACATGTCTTGGGAATTTATTGGCTGGTTTGGATTGGTAATTTTGAGTCCTCTGGCATCCCTAGTGTCTATTTCAAGTGAAATTGTGACTTCAGAAGGCCAGCCCAAGGCCGCGGCCAGCCAACCCTGTGAATGGCTCAGCAAAACCAAGGACGTCTTGAACCAAGCTTTCTTCCGAATGGACAGCGATGGAGATGGCTTCATAGATAGAGACGAATGGAGCAGCATGATCAAAAGACTCGTTCCAGGAGAAGGCTCAGGAGGCTCGGGAGGCACGGGATGGACCGGGAAGGTGCTGCAGGACATGTTTGCGAGGCTCGACAAGAAACGCGACCGGAGACTGGACTATGAGGAGTTCGTTTCCAGACTCCTGGAGAACGACACTGAGGGTCACAAACTTGTGAAAGAGATTGTGCTCACCCCGCCCAGCCAGGAAGACGGTGCTGTGGGTCTCTTTGGCCCATTGCTCCTCAAAGGAACCGCCTACAAGGAGTTCCCCATTGGGACCCTTGAGGCCCTCCAGGATGCAAAAGTGATCGGCCTCATTTTCATGACTTCCAGCACGGTCGACAAGCAGCTGTATCCTACTTCACTGTTGCAGCTGAACAAGACGCTGCTGCAGCGTTTGGCGCAGTTATACCTGGATCTGAGAGACCCGGAGATTGAAGAGAAACCCACAGAGAAATTGGAAGTGGTTCTGTGCAGTTTCGACACCACCTGGGAGGCCTTCACTCGCACTGTGGGGCGTCCTGGCCCACCTGCTCCATGGATGGTGATGCCTTTTGACTCTCCTTGGGAGCGGGACCATCTCTGGCGGAAGCTCCGTGTGCGCTTCAAACATCAATCGGATCCGGCGTTAGTGATTTTGAAACCCAATTTGGAGGTCATTACGGTGAAAGGCTTTGCGGATTTGGATGTTCCTCGGAAACTCTTGTTTCGTGTCTTTTCAGAATGGGTGGCCGAAGCTTCTGAAGCGGCTCCAGAGACCGTCCCATGATGCCATGAGGGGCAACAACTGCTTGGGGTCGGGTTAGGTGTCAAGAATTGGGGGGAAAGCAGCCAACCAGACATATAAAACGGCAGGATTAGGAACATTCCAGTTGATCGAAATGGTGGTTTACCTCAGGTCATCATAAAAATGTTGGAAGTCATCTGGAAGTTCAGTTGATCTTGTGGTGCTTTTGGTGGCCCCCTTTTTCGGAAACGAGTTTCACCCACTCAACTCTTAGTGCCGAGAATCGGCGGATTTTTGGGGCAACCTATTCTCAGTCTGCGGCCCGGCTGGCCTTAAAGGCCCTAGGACGACTTGCGGTGAGAAAAGCATTAAAAAGCTGAGACTGGACTGAGATCACCAGATTTTCCTTCCGCTCTTGTAGACTGCCTCTCACCATTCGAAGCCAGTCTGTCAGTGCTGAAGTATCTTATTCCATTTTGGGGTCTGTGTTATCTTGATAGCTGGTTAGTGGTTTCAAATGATTTAATTTATTTTGACCGGGTACTAAGAAGTATGCTCATCACATCATTTTCCATCAATGAACGATCACCACCACCTCCCGCCCAGCTGGCAGCGCTCCGTTCAAACAGCCATTTTCGACAAGCTGCCAAGCACTCAGACGATGCTGAGCACAGAGTTGGCTGGAAGTTAGAATTTGAATGCCAATTTCTACACAGGATTTTCGAATGCCATGTTTGATTAGAGGATCTGTCAATCTTAGCAGCCTTAGCAACTCATGTGGAGCTGTGTCGTTTTTCTGTCTCACTAGCAGTACACAGGTGGTTGCATCTCCCACAACCAGCTGTCAGAGCCAGGTGACATCTCCTCTTCTGATTGGAGTATTGGGTCATAGATGAACTTAAATATAGATAATATAGACATATCCGAAGATGGTGGGTGACCCATGGTGACCCATCATAAATGGCCCATAAATACGGTAGTCCGGTAGTTGAATTTCAACCATATGATCACCCACGCCATGCGATTCCTATAAGCAGTGCCTGGATTGCCTGGTCCCTGAGGTCCTTGACAAGGGAACGCATGGAGTTGTCCCTTTGGTGCGGGAGGCTGGCCTGGCCTGGGGGCTGGATGAGAGATTTACGAAGGTGATAAACCATGATAAACCCAGTCTTAAACCCCCAGTTCATTAGGGATGGCAGGATGGCAGGATGGTGATGGTTTTGTGTTTCCTGCAACTGGTCAGAAATAAATGTCATCGCAGAATAAACAACCCCGATATTTCACTTGGGTTTATTCCATGTTGAACTGTCAGAAGTATTGTTGTGGCCAAATTCAGCACAGGACCCAAGATGCTGGGCGGATGATGAGCTGAAACGAAAGCGAGCTGAGTGGGAGCGTGCTGGACTGGTGCGAACCTTACCCGAGAATTAAGGTGTCATGATGTTCATGGGTTTCATGAGATCTTTGAGATCGATGGTTTTAGCTGGTCGGAAAAAGTGACTGCTAGTGGTTTCAGTGTTTTTCCATTTTGGGGTGATGAAGCCCTATCGGACCTTTTTGCAATATCATCCAATATGGCAGGGAAGCTTAGATTCGACACGGTCCCGAGGCTGAGGCAACACCTAAGTTGTCCAGAGCTTACGGTGAAACCGGATGTCCAGATGTATCTCACCTTTGGTACAGACGTCGCGGTTGGTGTTAATGCTTCCTTGAGGCAGTTGGCAGTTACAGTATCACAGCATGACAGCATGGCGTTTGCCAATCTGGTGGTTGCAGCCATATGTTTTTCAACTCTGAGTCTGGAAGGACATGACAGCAGAAAACTCATGCTTCTTGCACCAATCTGATTGTGTGTTTGTTTGGGATGGGGTATCCTTTGGACCCAACCACGACCACCTTTTTGGCCAAATAGCTGAGATGCAGCAGTGGCAACACATGGCAACACGTTCAACCCATGCATTGAGATGTCAATGGTTTCGTTACTCGCCTGACATGCGCTGATGGCAAGTCCCGTTGTGCCAGTGCGGGCGCAAAATGTGGGAAATGCCCAAGATGAGAGCTGTTGGAGCAGCGGGGGTCTCGAAGAACTGGGCGGTTTGGTGGGAGGTCAGTCATCTCCACCAGCTCCTCCAACGGTGCCCTTTGTGAAATGGTTGGGGATCACTGCATATCAGATGTTTTATGTGTGCCTGAGCACTGGCATGGGAGTGATTGTTCTTCCTCTGGAAGCTGCCAGGTTTCACCAGGAGAACCCCAGTATCTGGGTGGGTGTCTACATGGGCGTGAGCGGTTCCACCCAGCTCATTTGCCCTGTGATTGGCAAGATCTCGGACCAGCATCGCTCCTCCTGGGGCAGAAGGCGGCCCTTCATCCTCAGTGGGACGTGTTTGGCCGTACTGGGGCTCTTGGCAATGTGGGCTGCCAGCCGCCATGTGCTGCCCTTTGTGTTTCTGGTTGCTTTGTCCTGTCTCCAGTTGGCGGTGAACGCTGTTTATGCTGCTCAGTGTGGCCTACCAGCCGATTTTCTCAGTGCTGACCCGGGGCAAGGATCAGAGAAATCAGTAGTCAGTGGATTGGTTGCCATGTACACCTTCCTAGGTTCGCTGTTGGCCATGGCGCTCATCATTTTGACCAGCTCCGCTCCCATTCACGTTCACTATGGAATCTACACCGCGGGCATTTCTCTTGTTTGTGCTGTCGTGTGCTGCTGTGCCACTGAGACCTCTTCCCTGAGTAGCACCTCAGCGGCACTGACCTTCTCGGAACTTCGCAAGAGCTTCGTCATCGATGCCACCAGGGATGCAGACTTCTTTTGGGTTTGTGCTGGACGGATGTGCTACTACATGTCGACATCCATTGCCACCTTCATGTACTACTACTTCCGGGACATGCTCCACGTTGAGGACGAAGCGCGGTGCAAGAGAGTGATTGGCTTTCTGGCCATTTTGATGCAATGCGTGGGTATGATCACTAGCATCCCACTCGGCAAGCTTTCCAATCGTCTCGGTCGAAAACCCATGATCTACATTTCGTGCATGTTCATGGTCTGCACCTTTTTGTTATATGTGCTGGCGCCCCTGGTACCATCTTTGGCATGGCCTGTGGTGGTGGCAGCAGCTGTTTTCTACGGCGTGGGCTCAGGCGCATACCTCAGTGTGGACTATGCACTGGCCTTGGATTGCCTGCCAGAGGGCAAAACATCGGCAGAAGCCTTGGGGCTCTGGGGTGTGGTCGGGTTTTTTGGCTCCACCTTGGGACCTGTCCTGGGTGGCTACTTGCTCTCTTTCACCCAGACCAAAGATGAAGCAGGTGGCTCAGGTGGCTCATACCCTTTCGTCGGATATGCTTCCATCATGCTCTTTCTGGGCTGTTTCATGAACCTGCTGGTGATTGTCATGACGCACAAGATTCAAAGTGTGAGATGAGCTGCTCTGACAGGCAGACTAGGCGCTGGCAGTTCGAAAAGCGTTTTGAAATAGGCCGAGTGTATCCGAGTGTCGCATAGATGACGTAGTGAGCATAGACACATCATTGACGGAATCATGACACAGCACAGGGTGTTGGCCGCTAAGGAGAGCAGTGGAGAGGCCATGTCCGGAGTGTGGAGGCCGTGGGAAGACTCAGAGAGCAGAGCCAAGTTTTGGAAGTGTTGCTTCATTTTGGTCTGAACAGCCACAGAGTATTGAGTGATATAATTTATAATTTATAATGATATAATGTGAGAGACACGGTGTGCGTGTATATGTATATATACATATATACCCATGCATTGAGTTTGGCAGGCTTGGGTGTGCATGTATCATCTTTAAGTGTTTCAATGAATGCTACCATTTTGGCTCAAGTAAACTTGAACCAAAATAGCATTCATTGCTGTTT
>Ga0126342_10017986_pt1 | contig 12164 bp, 5 predicted proteins | sample Cyp1metagenome_FD_92528 | JGI IMG/M metagenome (GOLD analysis project Ga0126342, IMG submission 92528) | Coral microbial communities from Lord Howe Island, Old Settlement Bay, Australia - Cyphastrea 1 metagenome | ecosystem: Host-associated > Invertebrates > Cnidaria > Coral ... | reverse complement strand
TCCTCCTTCCTTCCTCCTTCCTTCCTCCTTCCTTCCTCCTTCCTTCCTCCTTCCTTCCTCCTTCCTTCCTCCTTCCTCCTTCTTTCCTCCTTCCTTCCTCCTTCCTTCCTCCTCCTTCCAACCGCCAGCTCCAGATCTCCAGATCTCAAAGGGCACTGCCGGACTTGAACCGCGAGCTCCAGATCTCAGTGGGCACAAGCGCGAGCTCCAGATCTCAGTGGGCACTGCCGGACCTCAACCGCGAGCTCCAGATCTCATGTCAGAATAGATGCCAGATAGAATGCCGTAAAGAATGTGAAAGTATATGCCAGAAAGAATATCAGATAGAATGTCAGAACATATGTATATATTTTATATTTATATATATATATATATGTTTATAAATATGTGTATATACATATATATACATATTCCAATATATACTTCGAAACAACCTATGTCAAAATAATGCGTCAGGGTGGGGATCACTTGAAGAAAGTAATTTTGATCGGTACCGACGGGACAATCTTGTGGGGGATCAACTGCTTTCTTTCTCTTCATCAGTTACCAGGGCTTGACACTTTGACTGTTGGTGCCATCCCGTATTTATATTGTTTAAGTCCCATGTGTGTGTTGGTAAAACGCGTTCAACCCCATAATCCCATGTGTGGCTGATCAAATCCCATTAGTTTGCATTGGTGAGATCCATACAAACTGTTGCCCCATAGATAAGTTGGTTTACAGCTCCAATGGGGATTACCCTGGAAGTCCCCATGTTTGAATGTTTAAACACTAATTTACATGTACCGTATATCGTCATGTTTCTTAGTCATAATCACCATAACCCCGGTTTAACCTTGTCATAACTGCCCTTACATATATGGTCCATTAGATCCCATTACAGTAAATCCCAACAAATCACCATAAAATCTCCGAGATCCAAGTAAAATCACATGTTGCTTTGGTTAGATCAGAACCAACATATCCATGAAATTGTTCCACCACTTTTTTTTGTGCTGTAAATCCCTTTTTGTTTTTCGGTTGCTTCAACGCAGGCGCCCTCTGGTTCTCGGACGCCTGTGCCATCGGCAGCAGCATCAAGATGGATGCCTCTGTCACAGCTGGGGGAGGCAGCAAAGCTGCTGTTTTTTTTTGTTGGTGCCGTTGGTGTCCGAAATGTTGGATACGGTTTAAAGAACATAGGGATGTAATATGATTTTCCTTGATTTCCGGGATTTAGTTCAGTTTCAAACTGTTTTAAAATAAGCGGACGATCAAGACCAAGACGTTCAGGGTATCCAGTATCCATAGACAATAATTTGCTGTATTTCCTTGTAATTTCCTGCTAGTCCTGTTCATGACATGGATGTATGTGACATAACAGGATTGTTTGAATGATTGTTTGCACTGCACGGGAAGTGTATAGTTAATAGAAACACAGTTGCCCAAAGAATGAACGGATGAACATCTTAACGGCCTGATAGAAATGAACCACCCGTACAAAATGATCCCCCAAATGATCCAAAATAATTCCAAAATATCCAAATGCATCGTTTCATTTTCCTCACTTTTTGGGGATGTTGCTTCACCAAGTAATCTAAGTTTTGACCTCCATTTGCCAGCCATCCGCCAGCTGACAACCAGGCACCGTGTCGATGTGGTGGCAACTGCCAGATTTTCATCAGGACGACGACCTGTGGAACCAATCCCCCTTATCCCCCGTTCAACCCTTTAACACCCCCATTCAACGGTCCTAAATATGTATAAGTCTCTATTAAGTCATGGTTTCTGGGGGATGTTTCATGTTTAGGGGAAAGGGATTATAGTTTTTGGCAACTGTTCAAAAGTTTGTTTGTCGCCACTTCACAGCGTGAAGCTGACAGTAACTCGCTGCCGATGCCATGTCTGAAGCAGGATTTGAATGAGCTATACAAAGTGAAACCCCAGTTTTAAGTTGGTTGACAATCCCATCTAAGTAAAGAATATAAGTACCATAAACCTTAACTTATTGCAGTTTTCACCATCACAAGTCAGCTACCGGGGAGCCCCACATTGAGGCTATGACCCGAGGTGGATGTTGGATTTGCATTGTTGATAGCAATCCTCGTTGATTGCGGTTAAAATCGTTTCCGTTGTTGTTGGTAAATCCACACTTTGTTTGGCTGCTTATATCATTGATATACTTTTTTTTGCGGTGAACCAATAGCAGCCTTTTGTAATCTCTCTTGGGTTGATACTAATTCAAAGTCCATATGATTTATTACATTCTCCATTGTTTTACTGGTTGGTGGTTTGGAACATTTGGATGATTTGCCCATTCAGTTTGGAATGTCATCATCCCAACCGACGAACTCCATCATTTTTCAGAGGGGTAGGGCTCAACCACCAACCAACATGATTTTTAATTAACCATCATTAACCAAATAATAATCATATATTAACTAACCATTATTAACAGTATATAAACCACCAACCAGTTAATGTTAATTGTTTTGCCATAAACAATTCTACAGAGTTTTACTTGTGGCCTCCATGGTCCCGGCAGGATGATTTCTACGTCCTATGGGCCGCAGTGGATCCGCTTTGTACGCAAGAAGTTGAAGTGAACGCGCCTCGACGCGTCGCGGGTCAACAGGTGAAGCATACATCTTGTTGTGCATATGATTTGCTACCCTCTGGTAAATTAACATAGACCCTGGCAGATGGGGGTTGGAAGACTAGGTTCCTTAAAAAATGGGTGATTTTCAGGGTCTATGTTTATTTACCAGAGGGTAATCCCCAAAAACTGATGGAAAAGTAATTCAGCACGTTTTAGCACTATTTTCATGGTATTTTACTGTTCCATCATTTTCGGGGTGACTCTATTTTTGTAGATGATTATAAATTGAATTTAGGTATCGACATGTACATGGGAACGTGATCATCATCAATATTTATCATTATGATAGTTTAATTTCAGTCTCAATTTTTGTATGTATGTATATATATCCCACATGATCCATATTTACATCATTGTTTTTGTTTTGGATTGGAAAATGACGGAGCAACTGGATGATCATCTCGCTGAGCTTAGCGAGAAAATCTGGGCAACTTAGACAACTTAGAACGAAACGGGGGTCCCACTATGTGCCAGATTCTATGAATATCTATGGATATCTTTGAATGGGAGCCATGAACTCCAGAATCAACTATGAACTTAGAACTTAGAACTAGATTTTCGAAAGCTCGGGAGATGAAATCCAGAATCTATGAATATCTATGAATGGGTACAGTAAATGGGTAATGTTCTAGTGCCAGTTTGAAGCTTAAGGTTGGCTTTGAGGGGCTCTAAGCTTGGCTAAGCTTGGCCATGGTGACAAGCAGTGTATCCTCGTTCCCAGTTGCAACATGTTCCAAATGGATACCCTCAACTAGGGTCTTTGAACCCATGTCTTAGGGTCTACAATGCAACTAAGACCCCGAACTAGTTGAAGGTACTTAGATGAGCCATGGAGTTAGTCAACTAGTTAGTAGATGGATTATAATTGGGGTATAGGGGGTTATGTCCCCAGTTACTAACCACCGGCTGGTGGTTTGGAACATTTTCCAAAAAAAAAGAGGAATAATAATCCCAACTGACTTTCATATTTTTCAGAGGGGTAGGTATACCACCAACCACAAGATGGTGCCCCCCAAGTTATGTTTGTTGGTTTATAATCCCATGGCAACTAGTTCGATATATCTACCATAAGTCCAAACGTGAAATTAGAGTTATGTTCACCAACTTAGCTATCATAAATCAGCTATAAATCCCATGAAATCCCAATTTCCTATGGTTTTCCTATGATTTTTATGGGGGCCCCACGACTTGTAAGTGAAGGTATAGAAATGGGATAACCCAAGGCTAAGCCATTCCAATTCTCGGATTTCTCGGCCTAGCCCTGGCGAAATCGGGGAGCCGCCTCGCCAAGCTGCCTGGTTCACAACTGCCCATTTTATAGGTTTAAGTCCCACGAAATCCCCATCATGGTTGATGAAATCCCATGAAATCACCAATTGGAATGGCTTATCCTTGGGTTGTCCCATTTGTAGACCTTCACTGCAAGGTGGTGCCCCGGTCGATAGCTAAGTTGGTGAACATAACTCTAATTTCACGTTTGGACTTATGGTAGATATATCGAACTAGTTCATGGGATTATAGACCAACGTTCACATAACTTGGGGGCACCACATTGTGGTTGATGAAATTCCATGAAATCACCAATTGTTTTGAAGAAATCCCAGTGGACCCCCATAACTTTGTTGGTTAAATTCCCACTAAATCACCATTTCTGTTAGTGAGATTCCATGGAATCACCATTTTTGCTGGTTAAATTGGTTACCCCCTGGTAAACTAATATAACTATGGAAAATCACCATTTTTAATGGGACAACTCACTATAAATCGCCATTTTCAGTAGCTATTTTGACATAACCAGAGGGTATATCACATCGAGTCAACATGTTCTCAACGTCTATGCGCGTGCACTTTTCGGGAGGTCTCTTCAGCCCCTGCACGTTTGGAGGGATGTCGACGCCTCAAGTCATGGGATGGTTGGGACAGTTTCGCAGGGTTCATACAATGCGGGGCCCCCTACAAGTTGGTTTATAAACCCCATGAATACTATAGTTATAAGTACCATAAATCAGAGTGAAATTGAAGTTATGTTCACCAACTTAGCTATCGACCGGGGCCCCACATTGTAGTAGATAATGTGGTTAAAACAATCGTAAACTATCCATTTGGGAATGGTTTATATCACCTATGGTGATGACTGGGGGATGGTTTATGATTGTTTTAACCACATTACATCTTATAGTCGACTGGGTTTATAATCCAACCTTGGATGGATAGGTTAGTAAGGTTTTTCCCATAAGAGGGAAGATATCAACTTGACCAGATACAGCAAAAAGCAAGATAAACTTGGCAATGTTTGATATGTTAACTTTGGTGATAGAATGTTAGTTTTTCTATTAAACGCATCCTTAGAAGTCCCCAATTCATTAATCGAGCCAATACTAAACCAGGGTTCCATTTTGGGGGGTATTAATGTTAGGTGGATGCGATTACTGAACTCTGAAATAGTTCTAAACAAGCTTCTAGTTGGTAGTTTCACGCAATTGTATGTAAACAAATCATAGACATGGGATAATGAAACCTAATAACACCCAATGACGAGTATATTTTTTCAGGGGGTGAAACCACGTTTCACAGAAGTTTCTATTGGGGGTTATAATAGAGCAATACTTTGCTTGTTTGTCACACATGGATTGGGATATATGTGTTGACCAGCTAAACAAACATGCTTGCAGGGCACCTGATACTAGCCATGATGGTAGTTGATGGCTTGTTTTATGTGTCCTCTATATCTGCTTGAAATGATGAGCCCAGATAGTATATCCATTTAGTATATATTCTAAATCCCATTAAACTCCATTAAGCTCCATTGAATTACAAAAAAAATCACCCATTCTGTTCTCAGCAAAATCTCCCAAAAAATATGGTTGCCACTATCAGCAAATATCATATTAACTGGTTGGTGGTTTGGAACATTTGGATTATGGTTCCATTCAGTTGGGAATGTCATCATCCCAACTGACGAACTCCATAATTTTTCAGAGGGGTTCAAACCACCAACCAGTTACCCTCTGGTGAACTAACATAGCTATTGAAAATGGCCATTTATAGTGGATTTACTCATTAAAAATAGTGATTTTCCATAGCTATGTTAGTTTACCAGAGGGTAATGTTAATTTAGGTAGATACCGTCTGCCGAGGCTCCTTCCCACGGTGGCCAGGAACAATACCAACAAACGTCGAAAAAATGGGGAGTCAGTTTACACAAAAGGCTGTTCAAAAACCAATGCCGAAAACCAATCAAATCAAATAAATCAAGAATTGGCGTAGACATCCAATCTTTAGCTAATCCATTTAAATTATGAAATAATCCGTTTGTTATCTGTGACATCTATTGAAATCTGTCTGATTGGTGGTTTCAAACATTGTTTGTTTCTCCAGAATGTATTGGGATAATCATCCCAACTGACTTTCATATTTTTCAAGACGGTTGAAACCACCAACCAATAGATATATCTTCAATACATTTATAGTAAAACTTATATCTACATCTATGTTTATGCTAGCGGGGTGAAAACCGGTCCCTATTTTTACTGTTTTTTGTTGATGCACTTGCGAACCATTTTGATGTTATGGGGTGGGGTGGGGTTGGGTGGGCAAGTGTATTAACGTTCATGTAGACTCTGTAGACTCTAAGCAGAAACGACTGCGTTGATGCCAGGAACTGACAGGTGGCAACATATTACGTGATGGATTTTGTGTTGGCATAGATGTAATGTGATACGTCATGGGACTTGGGGTGGGGGGGTGGGGGGTGTATTAACCTTCATGTAGACTCTAAGCAGAAACGAATGCGGTTGTGGAAAGGATGTTAGATGTTACGTTATGGGATATGTCTGTAGTTAGGACAGATGTTACATGTTACGTTAAGTTCTGTGTGTTGACCGAGTAAAGATGTTACATGTTACGTCATGGGATATGGCTGGGGAGTTAGGACAGATGCGCAGCAGTGGCACTGGCGGCGGGTCCAGAAACACTTGTTTCAGGCTACTGGTCGATAGTTGCACAAAGACGCCTTTGGATGAAAATGCTCCGGAAAAAAAACACATTGATAAGCAAAGCATGCATATATCAAAACAAAACGGACCAAAACCCAGGTTTTAGACACTTGGACACAAACAAATGATCAAATTCCTTGCAGATATGAAGTTGTAAATTAAGGTCCGAAAAACCCCCCCGGACGAATGTTTATGGTAGCTATATCTTAAGGATATCCTCTAACAGTAACTTCCGAGACTGGCTCCGCCAAGGCATGCAAGTCTCCGTGAGCGACAGCAGCACCTTTGAGGATTCACCCGATGCCGTCACGGCGGTGAGCAAGGCCAGAGCGAAAAGGTAGGACGGGGCGACCTGAAAAAATTGGATGGATGATATAATGATAAGTATATACATATTTAATATGTCAGTACACACATATACATATACACATATTTATATATTATACTATATATGTATATATTTAACTAACAATAGCTAAAATAGTGATTTAATGGGGTTGATTAATCATTACAGCATCACCAAATGGCTATAATGCTAGGGAAACCCCGGGGAAACCATAGGAAAACCATAGGAAAACCGTAGGAAAACGCTGTCGCCTAATTTAATGGATGTTTCTTCCCAAAAATATGGTAATTTCATATGTGAAAAAATGCATCCCCAAATGGCGATTTGATATTATTTAGCCAAAAACAATGGTGACTTAACCCACAAGTATAGGGTGGTATAATTGGGATATGAGATGATACTATGGATGGAAGAATTCCTGCACCACCAAAAACAAACCACCTATCAACTGGTGATTTCTTCCACCCACCGTATATTTAGTCATCCCAAAGTAGATAGATGTTTTTTTGTTTTAACATATTCCCATGGGGATTGTTTGAAGCTTTTATATTTTAGCTACTTGAGGATATATCCCAACTGACTAATATTGTTCAGAGGGGTTGAAACCACCAACCAGGTGGTATAATTTGGATATGAGATGATACTGTGGATGGAAGAAACCCTGCAGTTGGCAACTATTGGTAACTATGAAACACTGTAAAGAATGGGATTGTAGTGGGCCAAACCATCTACCAAGTGGTACGGGACTTTTTCCATCCGAAGTACTATGGGATACAATGGGCTATAATTATGGTTAAAAAAACTCCGTGAAAAATTGGATTTGATCAACAGAAAGTGGTGACTTAATGGCACTCAAATGGTGATTTAATCTGGATGAATTTAATTATAATCTCACGGTGACGTCAGTGGAATGATGGTTTTATGTTTTGGGGAATCAGTAAAAAAAGGCCGTATGATCGCAGCTATTTTCAGGCTAGTGAATTAGGATGAGACTCAGCCAGCTTCAATGGGGATACCATACCCAGTGAGTGTAACTGTTGCGGTTATGGTAGGGGCTAATCTGCAGTTGGATGGGTGAATACAAACCAACACACGTGGTTTTAAATCAGATTCAAATCCCATGAAACCACAAGTTCTTGTTTTTTTGAGTGATCGAGTGTGGGATTTAGCCCAATTCTACATAGGTTATATCAACCATATCAGATTTGGTGATTTTTTTTCTCAGCAAACATGTCCAGCCAGTTGGCAGCATTTGCACCGGCAGAGCTCGCAGAGTTATTGCCTACTTAGAAAGTTTGGAGAACTTCAAATCTGATGCTGACGCATCAGAACAGACAGCAGTTGCTCCGCAATCAAAATGGAGAGGATCAAGGGCAGCTAGCAGCTCGACCGAGGTCAAATCTGTGTCATCAAAACAGACCTGGAGCAAACCACCGCCTCCACCGCCACTTGAACACGCAGAAGAAAACTCATCTATTGCAGATGAAACAGAAATAGAACAGGCTTCAGTCTGCTTCTCGGATGAGGATGACACTCTGCTTTGGTATTCTGCTATGCGTGGCGACAGACAGACATTGGAACGGAATGAGTCGGAAACGAAATGTTTGGAATTCGACCATAACTCTTGAAAATACACCTCAAAGATCCTCAAAGGTAGTAAACAATAGCCCTTCAAAATCTGCTAGAAGCAACCTCAAGGTCTGTCTATAGAATTCATGGGGGCTTTAAGCCAACCATAACTGGGGGTAACACAAGCCTGCAGCCAGGCTCTGGCAGCTGCGGGCGGTGTGGCGGAAGGAAATGTGCAGGAGGGGGGAGTTGTTTCTGGGGAAGCCGACTGGATGTGTAATCTGGGCGTCGCCAAGAAACCATAGAAAGTGGGGCCCCCAAACGATAGCTAAGTACTATGGTTTATGATGCTTATAACATCTTATAATTGTATAGGGTTTGTAACATCAACTTACTATAACATGTTATATCATCTTATAACGTCATATAACTATAGTTAAGAGGGGGTTTATAAACCAATTTTTAACGTTTGGGGACCCGACATTGTAGGAACATGTTCATTTCAAGAACCCCTTGGGATTTGATCGGATTTATCGCTGATAACAATGATAACTAAGATGGTCAAACAAAAAACATAATAACTATGGTTTACGGTCGATATAACATGATATAACTAGAGCATTCATGATTATTCATGGGCTGAAAAAAATAACATATTTGGTGGCACTCACCTTGCAGTATGGCTCAGCATAGCCTGAAAAACCACCACCTTGCAGATCATGGGATCTAATGGGAATTCATACAATCTGGGGCCCCACGTTATGTTTGCCGGCTAAAAAAAAAACATGAAAACGATAGTTATCTGTGTATCATAAAGCATAGCCTTTTTGACTTTGTTTTTCAACTTAGCTATCGTAAACGGGGCCCCACATTGCAATTAATTCAATGATCTGACCTGGTTTCATGGGAATATTCGACAATGATGCTGGTAATGTTGGTAAAACAATGCCATTTTTACCACCCCATTTTTGATGGTTTATACCACCCATAAAGATGGTGATAACTGGGGGATGGTTTATAAACTAACAAACAAAACTGGCTAAAATTTTCTTAATCACCCCCATAGATCATGAGATCCAATGGGAATTCATAATCTTTAATGAGCTGACCTGGTGATTTCAATTGAATTGGACAATGATGCTTGTAATTGTTGATGCAGGTTGATAATCCCATCCCAGGTTCATACCTAACAACCCCCAGACCCCGTGTGGTCCCAGCATGTCCCAGCCATAAATGCCCTACTGAAGCATTTTTTGTTGGGAAGGGACCAATCCTTTACTGAGAACCTCACACTATTGACCCATTGATATATTGTCCCATTCAATCCCATCAAACCCGGTTAGATCCCAGCCGTAAACCGAGTTAAATCCTACTAAAAATCAACGAAGTCCTATTAAATCACGATTAGATCATCATTACTGTTGGTTAACTCAGTTATATCCCACTAAATCATAATGTTTATTTGTTCCACATCGCATAAAAAATCACTATCTACTGAACTGTAAAAATATTTGAAACCCACTGACTCACCTGATTTTTGCTGGTGAACTCGCATGAAATCACGATTATATCTCTTCTTTCAGCCACAATGTGTATGGGGATATCCACTATTAATGCTGGTTAAAATCACCATTGAATCACCATTAAATCACCATGTTGGATTTCTGGGATTTGTTTTATCCATTGAAAGTGCTTTTAATCTACATTTCTGGTGGAACATTTCACTAATCACCATATTCAATGGGAATACAATATCCACTAAAATCACCATGACTCCCTATTTATAGCCTAGACCTCACTTACTGGTTGGTGGTTTCAAACATTTTTTGATTTTCCCATTCGGTTGGGAATGTCATCATCCCAACTGACTTTAACTCCATCATTTTTCAGAGGTTATATCCACTAAATCACCATGAAATCCCTATTTATCGCCTAGAAATCACCGAATTTTTGCGGGTGAAATCCCGTGAAATCACCGAATATCTGTTGAAATCCATCGCCAGGACGTCTCCATCCAGTCCGGCGCCTCCTGTGCCCAGCGGCGCCTCGAAGCCGAAGGCGAGGACGAAGCCGAGGGCTCCGGCCGGCGCTTGCAGCAGATGGCGCGGGTGACGTTTGTGACTTGGTGACGTTGAAAAATCCACTTAGATGGGCCATGGAGTTAGGGAAAACTAGTTAGTAAATGGATCATAATTGAGATTTTTTGGAGGTAAAGAATCCCCAGTTACTAACCAGTTAGTTCATCCCATGGCCCATCTAAGCATGGTTTACTGGAAATTGATGGGTCATTTTCCATAGCTATGCTAGATTTGCAGATAAGCAACGAAAATGGTATCTAAGATTGGCCATGGTTTGCTGGAATTTTCTTGGAATTTCATGGTGATTTAACGGTGTATCAATAAAAATGAATGATGATTGGGACAGGGAAATGCTCAACCTGTGGTGGGACACCACTATAACTATACTAGGTCAATCATTGGTATATACTCATTATATTAGTATAGTGATCTGATGATTAGTTTGATGGGATCTACAGCCATTATATGGAGAAGTTAACCAACAAACATGGGAAGATCAAGGGAACATTATGGACATATCTAGGTCAATCTTAGATGGGTAGAAACTAATCCTTGAGCATTTTTTTAATCAATGGGATTGTCTACGTTCACCAGCTAAGAATTTGTCATGCAGGGTATCTAAGATTGGTGACTAAATGGTGTATGAATGAATTTGAATGATGATTGACTATGAAGATCCCGGCAATGTATGCCTGGATTTCTGTTTTTTTGTACTGCAGCTTTGGAAATTCGTGCTGCCGAAGATTCCATTGATCAATCAAATCTCTTGGCGACACTACGGCGACGCAAAAGAAGGATCCGGCACGGGGGCTATTAGCCGTCGAGGCAATGTCATCGAAGCCGACACTCTGCACACGTTCGATCACATTCAACTTGTAAAATGTAGAGGGCGGCTACGGAAAAAAGCTGCAGGCTAAGCCGCTAAGCCCGTGTGATCAGCTTCGGCAGGATGAGCCAACAATTTCCCTTGGCTGTGAGTCAGGGGACACGCAGGGTGAAACAACACCCAGTGAAAAGAACTCAGCAGATATGCTTCAGTAGTAACTTGTGAAACTCCTTTCTCATCCTTTCTCAAAGTCTGGTTTATCCATTGGTCCATCATGGTCCATCCCTTTAAAGCAGGAGCGTGAGTGGGATGAGTGGCTGGCAAAGAAGAAAACTGAAGAGCAGGAATATGAGAGAACCGCAGGTCGAAGAAAAGGAGGTTGGAAGGGGATTTATGGTGTTACTCATGGGATTCAATGGTCTATTTTCTGCGATTTACATTACTGACAAATATATGAGCAACCGTAAAAACCCCGGCAATACTAAATATGTACTCGACGGACATTGGTTTATGGAAATTGATGGAAATTGTTAAAAGCACGAGGTAAGCGATGGGACCTTCCCAAATTAGCGATACCCCTTTTCAAGGTTGTCATCATATTTCTCTAATATCCACATTAGCGATACCCAAATATCACATATTATTCATAGTTCATCACATATATATATAAATGCAGCAGTTTCCTGCAAGCGATACCCCCCAAGTTTACCAT
>Ga0126342_10017985_pt1 | contig 12165 bp, 10 predicted proteins | sample Cyp1metagenome_FD_92528 | JGI IMG/M metagenome (GOLD analysis project Ga0126342, IMG submission 92528) | Coral microbial communities from Lord Howe Island, Old Settlement Bay, Australia - Cyphastrea 1 metagenome | ecosystem: Host-associated > Invertebrates > Cnidaria > Coral ... | reverse complement strand
TGTAGATGTAGATCTAGAGAAGATGGTGTAGAAGACGGTATAGAAGATGTAGGTGATGTAAAGGACATAAGAGATGTGGATGATGTATGTTAGGTAGATGAAGTGAAGAGTGAGGCGGACAGCCGTTCTTTGGGAAAAAGCCTTCGCACGAGCTTCGGAATTTTTAGCCACAGTATTGCGAACGCTTTCGGAAAAACGGTTTTTCGTAAAGTGTTTGTGCTGTGATTGCGCCTTGTACGCCCGACCTCTAGAGTAAGAAGGGCGGGGAAATAAACATACTTCACTCATTGCGTGTTTGGCAACTGTTTTTGTTTCTGGCTGTTGGGGATACTCTTTGGGCTTATTTTGGGTGTTGATCCACCGAATTGCAAACACGGGTCCATGTTTTCTTGTGACCAGAGATGGACTTGCCATTTCCGCATGTTTGCGCGATGACCTACTCGGCCGGATGAAATGTGTCGAATGTTCCTTCAGCTGCAATATGCCCCCCCAGTGATGTTCGTTGGCTTGTATATAAACCCCAAGAATCATACATATAAGTATCATAAAGCATAGTTATTGGAATTATAAACCAACTAAGCTTTGTCTCATCTATCTATCTATCTATCTATCTATATCTATCTATATCTATCTATATCTATCTATATCTATCTATCTATCTATCTATCCATCCATCCATCTATCTATCTATCTATCTATCTATCTATCTATCTATCTATCTATCTATCTATACACATGTTTCTGGTTATCAAGGGACCCCCAACGTCCCAGGGTTGTCACATACATATATGTATATGTATATGTATATGAATATGTATATGTATATGTATGTGTATATGTATATGTATATGTATGTGTATATGTATATGTATATGTATATGTATATTAATTAACTATTGACTATTGGTGGTTTCAATTGCTCCGATGATTTCCCATTCTACGTTCGGATCATGATCCCGACTATTTCTTTTTTGGATGACTTGAAATCACCAACAGGTACATACTTTTATCAGTTGAACTTATACATACATAAACATATATATATATATATATACACATCTGAAACATGTAAAACTATAGTTCGTGACTGGTTGCCCTTTTTGCAGAATCCACGGTGTTTCTTGTGCCAGGTATCTGCTCACTGGCGGCGAATACCTCCGTTCTTCGGATCTTTGGCGTGGTGGCAACATCCGGGCCGTGCTGCAGGCGGACATTGCTGGGTACAAGGTGACACCCCCCCCCCGTTTAAGATGGATAAGTTAGGCAATTGACCAGCAAACATGGTGATTTAATGGAATTAAATGGGATTTAGTTAGCAAAGTTGACGAACATCACTTGGTTCACTAGGGTCTATCGGGGAATGGAACTATAGTCAATGGGGTTTATAAACCAACTTATAATTGAGGGGCATCACCTTGTATATAAAGGCTATGAAACCAATCATAAATTGGGGATATAGTGGGAATATATTGTGTCTGCAAATTGGGCACACCTAATCAAATCACAGTCCTAGTGGAAAAAATGATGATACAGTACTGATACACGCTTTTAAAATGGGAACATAATCAAACTAAATGATGGATTTTATCAAGTTTCATGAAATGTTCAGCAAACGGTGTTAAATTGGCAGAAGGTACGCTGTTTTTTTCTCGATTTCAGGAGCTGCAGACCAATTTTCTTGGAAATGATCTCTCTTGATCTCCAAATAAGATACCCTCTGATGATTGTACACAGCTATAGAAAGTGGATGAACATGGCCCATTATTCACCAGAGAGGGTACCATGGTAATTTTGATTTCTGCTGTTAGATTTCTTCCGTTCCCCGAAGAACACAGGTCATGAAGCAAGCTGCAGAGGCCCGACGGCCAGGCTATGGGGAGTTGGGCCGGCCATGGAGGTTTTGATGGGAAAATAACGGAGCTCTTGGGGGATTTTCCCGCGCATGGCATGTTTGATCACACCCCGGAAATGATCATATCATGATTATAGCTACTACTGCAAATAAAAGTAATCCCATTGCCCAAAAAAACCCATAGAAATTCTGGTTAGTCGTGGATCTAGTCATTGTGGGGTCCAACAATTGTTGCCCTCATCCAAGAAAAACAAATAAAAACAATGTCTGGCATCAAATTTGCCCCACAGCCGTGCACGCAGACGAAAAATCCGAGGAACAATTGTTGACCGGTGACACACCATTGTCACCATCAGCATACTTCCATCCCCCTTATATAATCATAAGCCCTTGCATAGCGGTTCAACTTTTTCTGTAGGTTTGGATTGGCCACGGGTTCTTTAGATACTTGTGACAAGCTACATTACATGATATTACATGTATAATATCGCTCTTCGTGCTATTTTCCAAACTGAAGGAACTAACGTCCTGCCTGCAAGCCGTGGGTGCCTCACCGACTCCTCAACTGAGGTCGATTGGATCTTTCACCTGGACTGTGATGCTGCTCTGGTGGATTTCTCTCAGGATGTTCTGTCCTTAGCGCCTTAGCGTCCACGTCTTGGACAGGACATGTTGGGACATGTTGGGACCCCTCGATAATAAACATCACTTGGGGGTGCTCCACTGAGGCCACACTTGGGTCCGAGATCCAAACTTATTGGGGCTTGCCATGGTGCCGATAGCATCACCCTTGGCCACCCCCAGGCCTTGGCCCGGACCATCGATGAACATCGACATGCTGAAGAGACAGAGGTGTTTCTGAGTCGCGATGAGTGTGGGTCCCCAGGCGTTGATACGGGCTCTGAACTGGCTAAATAAGTCTATTGATTGGGATGTAAGATGTATACTTGGATCTCACTTAGTGCTTAATCAACACATAGCCAGCGTTTCTTCCATAAAAAAGGTAACGAGATGGTTCTAAGACATTTTCGCAACGTAACGTAACGTAATTCATGTAATGTAATGTATATGATGTATTGGATGTATGGATGTATGGATGTATGGATGTATGGGTGTATGGACAATGGATGTATGGATGTATGGATGTATGGATGTATGGATGTATGGATGTATGGATGTATGGATGTATGTACATACACATAGGGACAGTTTACAGTGAATATATATATATATACATACACGCACATGTCCAGCTACACTGTAGACATATACCTGCATTTACAGAACAAAATGCACTGTATATCTCTTCTTACTATATAAATACAGTATATATAATATATACGCAAATGCTTGTATATATGTGTACACTGTTTGTACACAAACACATACTATATCTTTATATTAACTTCGAATCACAGAAAGTATACACACTGACAAACACTGAATATGAACGCCGGATATACCCACTAGATCTACAGGCATGATATTGTATATATGCTCATTATTTGCCTATGCTGTTTAGATATTTCTACAGACACATGCACTGCGTCTACCTATACAGCATTATGCATGATGTATGCCTTGCCCATTTTTATTTTACACTAAAACCATTCGTTCCATGTAAAGTATATTGATATTCCATTCAATATATATATATAGATATATTTATTCCATTCTGATGCCGGTTCCGATTCCATCTATCTGCCCAGTCGCCCTGCCACCTTGTCGTTGGCAGGTCAGGTTTTGCGGGCAGTTCTCGCTTGAGCAACATGGGCACGGGTCTGTGGTCAGGTGCCCAGTTCGTGTTTTTGGGGTAAAATTGCTGTAAAATACTTAAGACAGTACTTGTATGGTAAGGCTAGAATATTTGTATAATGGTAGCATGATTGTATGATCATGGAAAAAAGTGGGTGCAATATGTTTGGTCGATGAGTATCATGCGGTTGCGGTTTCCGGACTTTGTCCGGGATCGTCCCGGTCGTGAAAATGCGGTTTCTCAACCCCCCAAGAACAGGAGTTTAGCCATGGAAAATGATGATGAACCAGTGGAGTTGCAGATAGCCCATTTTCGAATGTATTTCCAGTCGTATTTTTGGTCAACTTTTTTTTTTCCAACCATCAAGCTATTGAAAGTTTGAATGGTGACCGATGCTGGGAGTAGCCGAGTCTGGGCCCGGCAACCATGTGCATGTTAGTCAAAATATACAATTGCTGACCATCAGATTTGGGTCAAAACAAAACCATAATATACACCCCCATCTTCTGATGCGACTATATGAGACAATTAGCAACAGTAGGGAAATCGAAATCACCAAGTTCTTCAGAGACTGATTTAGTTCCCTAAAGTGCTTTGGATTTTGACCGACAGGCAATATGGGTTTTTGCTCCAAAAGTGCTACCAAAAATCTGAGAACAAAGAATCCAGAGAGGCACCAAACCCGTTCTCGGTCGACATGTACCTAAAAACATCTAGTTCGCGGTCGCCAATGTAATCCCAAAACGTGTTAGTTCGCCTCACCCAGTTGTGGGGCACGTTTATGGCTTTAGGATGGTCGAAGCGCAGTTTTCTGATAGCGAACTTTTTTTTTTAAAAAAAACTATGTTGATGGCCTTTTGCCCCATTTTGCATGGTTCATCCCCTCATGGTTTTTCTTGCTTAAACATCTACATCTGATTGATGATATCCCCACTTTGGTTGGTCCACCGCTGCTTTTTGTTGATTTGTTACTGCTGAAAAAATCGCGACCTTTTGATGCTAAGAGCCCCAATTATGGGGATACCACCTCAGTATCTACCCTTAGAAATCGTTCAATAGGCCATTTCTCTTCATATTGGATGGTGTTTTAACCAATCGCCCTGGAAACTGTCTGGTGTAGCCCAAGGAGAAGGAGCAACTGGACCTTGCAACTCTTAGAGTCCTGGTGGCAGGCCTATCTATTCGAGCTGTTTATGAATGGTGTTTACTGGTGTTTATACTGGAAAATCATATAGTTCACCAACTTGATCTGATATTTGGGTTTCTGAAAATAGGGGATACCTACAGGTATAGCCTTAGCCATTTTAAATAGGGTCAATATGATAATCCATTGGAATTTAGGGATCTCCACTAAAAAATCAGACAAACCCATGTGTCAAATGATTGAACATTGAAAATAAGGATTTGGAGAAAATTGAGGTTTGGGAGGCTACCCTCAAACAAATGGGATTTGGAGAACTACCACTCCGTTTTGTTTGGGGACGGTTTTGAAACATTGACCCTCGTGGCCCGTTAAAATTACCCAAACATGTTGTTCGGGTTTTGGTCTGCTCTGCATCCATACACTTTTAGGCCTGGCGGCACTTCTGCGCCAACCAACACGTGTTGCTGTCTAGATGTGGATGTGGGTCAAAATGGAAGACCTAGGGGACCACAGATGTTAGTCTAGTTTAGTATTAACCATCCAATTATTGGGGTACCTAATTTTGACCCATACCCATGTGTTCCTTCTTCTTATTTAGCTTGTAAAGTTCTTGCGAACATACCCCGAGCTTCCAGCGCCTGAAGCTGCAGTTGCCCTTTTGGGCATGCCAGCATCTATAGTTTTGCGGCGCCATTCAATCACTCAGCTTCAAGTGCAGCAACCTTCTTGATGACGCATGCTTTCTCTCCAGCTCTCTTGTTGCAGATGATGCTGCCGCGAAGGACAATGCGGCTGAAGGCCACATGTTTCTGCGCAGTCATTCTCGAAACTCCATGTTCTTACCTTCTCTCTCCGATTTGGCCACCCAGTTTTGCACGCAACGAGAAGGTGCCATCTTCTTGGATGAGCCCCTCATCCTTCGCGGCAATGCCGCCAAGACTTCGCTCAGTCACTCTGGCCCATGTGGCAAATGTCCATGATGCCAGCAACAACCCAGTCAGTGTCAGTCAGTGTTTTCTCGGTGGAAAACGCAACACAAAGCCCTGGTATTTCCTCAAATACCAGAGACAACGCTTGTGGTGCAGTGGGGCTTTGCAGTTGACCGAAGCGCCTTCTATGGAACGGATGAACGGGGGGCCTTTCAGTCGCTGCTCCTTTGTTCTGCAGCCGGGTGCAGAAAAGTCCGTCAAGGATATCGAAGACCATGCAAGACAAGTCACAATCACACGCGGCCTTGTTTTATGTATCAATCAGGACATTCAGCTTCTATTGGAAGGGACCGCGCATCTGCTCCCCATTGGGGGCACTATCTGGTCACATCGGGCCGCCAATGCAAGGCCTTACTGGAAAACCTATGGCAAGACCAATGTCGGCCGTCTACAATTTCAGCAATGGATGGAAGCACTGCACTCAGTCAGGCCGCAAAACAATGTTCGACGAGCCTGACAAGCCGACCTGACAGGAGCACGGGAAAAGCAAGATGCAACGCCGGGCGTGGTAGCACAGGCACGCCGAGAGGCCAGACTTGCAACAAGAAAAAGATTGAAGCACCCTCCTCAGCTTCGAAAAGCCATCTGACATCATATGACGGTGTTAAAAAAACATGGCTCATTACCAGTGGTACCGCGCAAGGCGGTGGTGGAGGTTTCAAAAATAGAAAACTATAGATGATGCATGGATGGCAGAGCGAACTGACGAACCGAAAGGTGGTTGGAGTTGTGCTTTTTGGAGTGGTTGCAGTGGTCACCTCACCCACAACTGCTGGATGTAGTGTGGTGTACTGTAGTGTAGTGTGGCTCTGGTTGTGGTTGTAGTGTGCAGTAAAGGTAGTTGTAGTGGCAGTTGTAGTTGTAGTTGTAGTTGTAGCTGTAGTTGTAGTTGTTGCTGCTGCTGTAGCTAGTTGCAGTTGCAGTTGCAGCTGTAGTTGTAGTTGTGGTTGTAGTGGTAGTGGTAGTGGTAGTGTAGTGCAGTGTAGTGTCCTCCGCTGGAATGACAAGGTGGGCTTGCCGCGGCGCCTGGAAGCAGTGGATGGGCGCGAGGATGGTAGTGTTATATACTCCTCAAAGCCCCTAGCGCGCAGCATCTTTGCCAGGGAGGCTCCCAGCTTTGCATGTACACGTTTGCTACGTCTTGCATGCCATGAGCGCAACAACAATCATGCGTGTAGACTGCCACGCTGGGCTTCCCCGCTTGAAAACGCGGGGAGTCTGCAGACAGCGTATGCCCGGTTCCCGCTGCTCTGCACTCCTTCGAAAGCGTATTAGCCCCCCTGCGAGGCCTGCAGGTTTGTCATGTAAAGAAGACAGACATGTAAATCAAGATCGGCACATCCTACAGAATATATCATTGGTGCCGCATGATCCCATCACCCTAGTACGTGCCTTCCACAAGCGCTTGAACGCGCCACTTCACACAGGCCGAAGTCTGCATCTGATGATTCAGTGCTAAGGGTGAGAATGTCACCGGCAGACAGGCCTCCATCCGCTGCGGAAAAGGCTGCTGTAAAATGATAGCTATGTTAGTGGGTTCCTTCTTATGTTGGAAACCCTCACAGCTGTAAAATGATAGCTGTTTTAGTGGCCTCCTCTTCAAACTTTTGTTTGCTGATTCCGCCCAATAGCTAGCGATCTACGCAAAATGCTAGTGAGGCAGCCCATTCTGATAGCCATGATAGCGGTGTAAAGTGCGAGCGGGAATAGTTGCGTTTGTTTACCGGAAAGTATCTGGAAAGGGTTTGTCTAGGCAAGGGCTGCTTCTGGATCATTCTGGGGAGCCTTCTAGATAGGAGGGTTTCTGCCTAGATCAGTCCTCTAGTTATCTGGGTCTAGATAAGGGCTGCTTCTGGATCACTCTGGGAAACACTTCTATCTGGAAGGGGATTGAGGTGGGTTGATTTAGACGTTTCTAGACAGGGGGTTGTGATGTGGAAAGTTCTATTTTTTTCCAGATTGTCATCTGGAAAGATCTAGAAAAATTGTGATTTTTCATCTTAATAACGTGCTCATCTAGATTTTAAGGCTTAGGGCGGCACCCCCAAGAAAGAAAAACTTTACTTACAGGGAAATATGTTAAGCAGAGACTTCACTTGGACGCGACCTGAGTTGACGAAGCCTTTATGTTGTAAACGTTTAACCTTCATCCTTTTATTTTAACCCGGGCAGGAAATACCATCCAAACTCCCAAACAAGATCCTGGCCCCCCAGAGGATGGGATTATTCAACCATCCAATTGTCAGATCAGGCGCTTGACAAGGACTCCAACCGGAATGAGCAAGAGGTTACGATGCAATGATTCCTGGGGGATGGGTCATAGGGGATCTGAATCATCCGCATGTTGATAAAACCACTGCATATGGAGAACCATCAGTAATTTAAATGTTACGTCAGGAATGTAAGTGCTGATTTTTCTTCTGGTTCTCCGCTCTCGAGTCTCGCCTTCGGAAATTCTGAACCTGCATTTTTTACCGCTAGGTTTCTGGATAACCTGCTGGTGCTTGGGTAACCTGAAGATTTCTCATCGCAAACTGGGAGGTGCTCGAGCATTTTCTAACAACAAACCAGCATGGATGCCGGATGCTTAGCATCAGGAGCACCCGTTACTGCTGGCTTTGCTGTTCCATGTGGTCCTGGTTTAAAGTGGGCCCCCAGACATTTGCACGCGATATTAAGCTATCCGTAAGTTTTCTGTTCAAGATCCCTTTGTTTGCTGGAAGTTTTCGATGTTGGTTTATATCTCCATGTTTGTCGCTCAAGAGCTCCGTGTTCTAGGTGAATTTGCCACCGATGGTCCCTTGTCGAAGATCCTTTGTTGGCCATCTAGTTTGAGATGATGATCCCCTGATGGCTTTCGGATGTTGCGGGGGGATTGAAGCTACCAACTAGATACCTGAAACGTGATTGATGTGGTAAACCCAATAATAAACCATCCCCCAAATCACCACAACTGGTGGTATAAACCATCCCCGAAGGGTAGGGAGGTGTATGGCTTTGGGTTCGTGTTCAAAACCCTATATAGTTGTTACCCAGCTACTAGCACAGAACCCGAACCCTAGTGACGATTTGATTTGTCCGAAAATAGGCTACCCGGGCCCATGCCATCCCACAGTTTAGTATAGACCTTCAATTTATCCACAAACGTTGCCCATTCCCACTTTTTGAGCCCATATCCCCCCTTCTTGAGGTTATCGTTTCCCTATTAAGAACAACCATGAATTAAATTGGTTTATCGGTTGATCACCAGTTTCCCTATAAACAATTACCATAACTTTCGGTAACTCCCGCATTTTTTGATGCACAAAAGATGCGGTGATTGGGAAGATCTGCAAAATGTCGAGGCTTGAAGCGGCTGATCTTGTTGCCAGCCGGGCGGCTGAACAGCGAGTGGTGACCTTGGGACCCCGGGACGGGACCCCTGAGCAGCTCCAACTGATGTGTTCTCTTGCCTCGCAGTTATTGGTGTATCTGGTCTCAGCTTATCCAATATGATCCAATATGAAGATGATCCAATAGGAATCTAAGACAAAGTGAAAGCATCAATTTCACAAGCGAAAACATTCACTAAGTAGAAATGAACAACAAACACATCACAAACTAACTTACTGGTGCTTAGTAGGGAATGGATGGGTTGCTGGGGGTTGCTGGGATGATTATTGATAGTTATTGTGGATCATTCCCTCATTCCCTGCTCAGCACCAGTAAGAATAGATGGAAAAGTAAATCACCATCAATTTTTCGTAGGGATTTACTGTTCCATCTATTTGGGGATGACTAAAAAAATGACAACAAGAAACACCAAAAAGCAACGTCTGATGTTTCCTCAGGTCCAGCAATCCCATCGCTGCACCTCCTTGGCGTCAGCACGTGGCGCCAGCAATGGGATTTTACCCCAGAGGGCAGCTGAAAACATAGCTGTTGGAAATGGATGGAAATGGCCTACAAGCTTATAGGCTGACTTATACCCTCTGGTTATGACTAACATAGCCATGGTATAGATGGCCTATTTATAGATGGTTTACCTATGAAACATGGTGGTTTTCCATGGCTATGTTAAATAACCAAATGGTAGATGATTTTTGATGATTTACCTATAAACATGGCAATTTTCCATAGCTATATGCATCAAATTTCCAGAGGGCAGCGAAAAAATAATCCCTTTCTTCAAGCAGCAAAAAGGGGTTATGAGCAACAAAACATTGGGTATAGTGGTGATGTTCAACAAAACAAGGAATCAACACCACACAAGAGATGCTGATTTTAAACAAGAAAAGATAGAAGAGCAGGTTTGGTCCACAAACAACAGGAATTGTAATCACCAATGATTGGAATTCTAACCATGCATTTCGTAAATGTGGCCCGTCAATCCGTGAAATGGAACACCATTTGTCCATAGTAGTCCGTCCTCTTCAAGTCATTCATCCCTTAAATATGGTCCCAAGATGAATGGAGCCATCACATTCCTCCAAGGTTTCTGGGGGATCTTTGTGGCATCTGGAGTTTTTCATTGCAGGTCGTGCACCTGGCTGGCATGCCGAATGCCGTACGCAGGGCGCTTGGATGTGGGGGAATTCCATCAATTCTTTCCACGATTTTTGATTGGGTTGATTTTGTTCTGCACCTATCGGATGAATTCTCTATTGCTTCTCATCCTGCTCTTCAGGATACAGTTTATCTGTTGCTATTGACTCATTGTTTTGACCGTTCTGCTGGGTAGACTCTCTGTCTTTGTAGGTTCTAAGCCGTAGAGGCCCCTCCAAGTATACCGGGCTAGTTTTTCTTCGGTCCATGATTTTTGGACAGCGAAAAGTAGATGGACATGTGCGACCTGAAGGTTGGAATTTGTAATGGTGTATCTTGATGCTGTGAGCAGCAAATGACATGGACAAGAACTCAGCTGGATGATTTCTGTTCTGAAACAAATAAGGGATGCCCAGTTGACCCCTATTAGTTAACATCGAAGTATTAGTCTGTTCTAAGTGGTTTAATGGACAGTATGGATATCATCACTAGGATCATTAGGATCTCAACCTGTGCACATCATCTACCACGACTGAGGCACGGAGGTCTTCAAGAGTTTGTGGGCAGAGGTTTGCCAGCTGGGAACTGAATCAACTCACCTCGCTGATTTGGGTTGGGAACAATGAGTTATACAATGCATGTGTAAATATGGTCCAGCGTTCCAACCCCCCCGCCATGGTCATGGGTCAGCCATAGTACTGTCCCCCTCCCCCCTGTGGTGTGATGGGGATGTAGTGTATGTATAATATATATGGCATGGTGGGTATGGTGAGTATGGTATGTAATTATCTCATGTACGGTATGTTTGACATGTATGGTATGTTTGGCATGTTTTTTGGTATGGTATGTATGGTATGTTTGGAATGTATGGTATGTATGGCAGGTATGGTATGTATGGCATGTATGGGTTGGTATTGTATGGATGGTAGGTGTGGTGTGTAAGTATGTTGGTTATGGTATGTTTGATATGACGGTATGTATGGTGTGTATGGTCGGTCTGGTATGGCACGTTTGGAATAAATGTATGGCATGTTTGCTATGTAAGGTAGGTATGGTATGTATGGCATGTATGTTTGGTATTGTATGTATGGTAGGTGTGGTAATTATGTTTCATATGTATGATATGTGTGGTATGTATGATAGGTATGATAGGTATGGTATGTATGGTCAAAGTTCGTATGGTATGTGTGGTATGTATACCAGAGTAAGGCATGTATGGTTGGTATGGTATGTATGGTATGTATGGTAGGTTTGGTAGGTTTTGGTATGTATGGTACAGTATTTTTGGTAGTAAGGGCTAGGGGGGTAGGGGGTGATGGTACAGACCGTCGTTAGATCGTATACGGATAGTTCATAAGTACAATATAGAAGCATGTGCGTAGTAAGTCCCTAGTATGCAGGAAAGATATGTTAAACACATGTAGCGTTGTGAGAGTACACAGGTAGTAAATAGGAAGTAGATACATAGCACGTGTATATATGACTATAGGTAGAGCGTAGGTACTTCAAGGGAGTATGTGTGCTATGTAGGTCGTCTAAAAGGTAGCATGTACCTAGTAAATGCGAGGCTGGTAGTCAGAAATGCTGCAAAGACCTAGCAAATACGAGGCCGGACCTCAGAAATGCTGCCAATAGCTTGCAAAAAGAAGGGAAGGGGGTGCTACCTGGGGACCCATACCTTTGTGGGGGTAGGAACGCGGAACACGAGACCATATATATATAATATATACAGTAGATAGATAGATAGATAGATAGATAGATAGATAAGTAGATAGGTAGATAGGTAGATAGGTAGATGGATAGATAGATAGATAGGTAGATAGGTAGATAGGTAGATAGGTAGATAGGTAGATAGGTAGATAGGTAGATAGGTAGATAGGTAGATAGATAGATAGATAGA
>Ga0126342_10017984_pt1 | contig 12165 bp, 9 predicted proteins | sample Cyp1metagenome_FD_92528 | JGI IMG/M metagenome (GOLD analysis project Ga0126342, IMG submission 92528) | Coral microbial communities from Lord Howe Island, Old Settlement Bay, Australia - Cyphastrea 1 metagenome | ecosystem: Host-associated > Invertebrates > Cnidaria > Coral ... | reverse complement strand
AATGCACTGCAGGTCTTTCAGGGACGATGACATCCTGAAATGTCTTGAACAGTTCTGCGGTTGGCACGTTTAACGAACCTGCAACAACTAGAGCTACGTTGTCGAATGTCAAGTTGGTATGGCAAAACTGCTGTTTTGCAGTCATGTCAATTTTCGGCTTGCTTTCGCTGTCCAAGCGTGGAGTCATCGCATTTTCTGGCTTCATGCTATCTGCACGACTGAAGCTAATTTTTTGCATGCTTTTCGTCTATGCGAGCGTTGCCTATAGCTGAAGAGTATCACTGGCTGAGCTCAATCACTTTGCATGCTTACACTTCTCCCCTATGAAATTAGGGGCCCTGCACTACATGATCTACGAAGGCAGTATGGAAGTTTTTCACTGGCTTGCGAAGCTTCATATGCGCCACTACCGTCCGCCCCCCCTACTGGGGGGGTACCAGGTACAGTAACCACCACGACATTCCTGCTCACGGAGAATAGATGATGGTGATTCCGTCCATGGAGGCCTTCTGGACAAGCTGATCTGAGAGGACGCTGAGAGAGGCACATTTGTAGACCTGTGCTCATGTACAGCTTCGGCACATCTATGCCAAAGTAGACAGGCAAAATGTTTAGGCCTTCATGTCTTCTTGAATGTCGTGGTTCTTAATTCATTTTTGCATGTTTTTGAGAGTGATGCAGTGGTCAAACCACTGTGTCCTTTGGCAAATCTTTTTGGTGGGTGTTTTTGTTTGGGCTCCTGCCCCTTTTGTGTGTCTGGTTTGCTGTTTCTCTTGACGAAACGCAAGTCTGGCTGGGGGATTTGCGGGTCGTCTGGCTGGTCGGTGTGTTGGTTGGTTTGTTGTGATTTGCCTGCATTTCCGGACCCTTTTGGTCCTTGTACAAATTGATATTTTACTGCTTATGCTCATGTAAGGACCGAGCCACAGTGCGACATCGGCCATACCCGAGGAAAAAAAAAATCTGGTAAGGGTTCATACAAGTGACATTAGGCTTGCTTGGGTTTTACAACTGCTTTGCCATTCAGGCGGAGTTCATTTTCTGAGGTGATGGCTCAGGAATTTCATGCGGCTATTTTCCAAGGTGCACTTCTGGAAGTGGCTGAAGCCACAAAGGCTTCAACAGCAGCAATACAGGCCATTGCTGCGCAACAACATCAAGGTGGAGCAACAGCAGCTTCAACACAGGCTGCATCAGGTAGCCCCACTGGATCAGAAGGTGGAAACGTTGACTGGTCCAAGCTTATCAACAAGCCCCCATTGCTTGATGGCAAGACCGTGGAGGATGAGATACATTTGTTCAGAGACTGGAGCTGGCATTGATACAATGCTATCACCCCTTCGTTCATTGCTCGACGTTGCTGAACTGGCCAGCCGATCACACTCTCTCCTTGTGCTGTTGTTTTTTTTGTTTTTGTGGTTTTGTGGTGGTTTTTTGTTTTTGTTTGTTTTGGTTGTGTTTGGTTTCTTGTTGTTTTTTTTTGTTTGTGGTTGCTTTGCTTGTGACGGCTCTTTGGACTATGTATCGGTCCATGCCAGTTCAACTTTTGAGGCCTTTTTCAATTGCCTACGTCAATGCATTAATTAGTCAATTCATCGTTCCTGCAACATGCAATTGAACGTATTAAACGACCTGGCGGAAGCCAAGAGGCGTTGGACGGAAAAAAAATGTTCAGAGACTGGAGCTGGCAGTTAATACAGTTCCTGAATGCAATTGACAGTGCCTATGAAACAGAGATCACTGCAATCATGGACAAACCAACTTCACCTTTGGACATGTCCACAGCACCAACAGATGTCAGACAAAGGAGTGCAAAACTATATGGATTGCTTGCCTCACCGTGTCGTAACCGCAGTGTAAACGTGGTGAGGAGTGTCAAACAGGCTGATGGTTTTGAGGCTTTACGACAGCTGGTGCTCACTTTGAGGCCTTCCAGCAACAACCGTGGATTGGCATTGATGGGTGCCTTGACTAACTGGCCTGCTTTCAATATGGGTCAGTTGCTTCAGCCTCAACTGTTGAAACTTGAAGAAGCCCTAGAAGAAGCACGTAAAGCTGGATCCACAATTCCAGATCAACTTCAACAAGCCATACTGCTGAAGTGTGTTTCAGGTCAACTTCGAACTCATTTGAATTTGGCCATCCAGGAGACAACTACGTTTCAGGAGCTTCGAGAACAAGTGCTTCGTTGGGACCGCAGCCAACAAAAATGGAGCAATCTGATTTTTGCAGATGAAAGTTCAACAGCAGTGCCTATGGAAGTGGATAGAGTTTATGCTGATGGACGTGGATGGAACAATAGAAAAGGCGACAAAGGCAAAGGCAAAAGTTTCAACTCAAAGGGTCCCCAGAAGGGAAAAGGCAAGGGAAAATTCAAGACAAAAGATGGAAAATCAAATCAGAAAGGAAAATCAAAGAGTGACTCAAAAGGCAAGGGCAGTGGAAGATGGTTCAGGGAAAGGCAAAGGTGTCAAACCAGACGTCACATGCCATAAATGTGGCAAATATGGACACTATGCACGTGACTGTTGGAGTGGTGTGCGACAGGTTCAAAACGATGGTCAGCAAAGTGCTCAGGCCAGCCCACCAGCAACTGTGGCTGGATCTCCATCGTCTTCATCTACGCAGTTGCCTGTTGCTCCTCAGTCCAATCGTGTTGCAAGAATTCAGTTTTCAGATCAACATGGCTCAGATGTTCAAAAGCATGATGAGTTGGTGTTTGATGTCAGGACCCCCATCAGTGAAGCTCATGCCTTTGATGGGTGTGTGAACGTTGTGCAGTTTTACGTAGGTGACGAGCCCGATGCGCATTTTGCAAACAACATTGGAAGTCACATGATCAGAACCATGCTTGAGAGCGTTCCAGATGAAACAGAGATGCACAGTATCTTGCTTGATTCAGGTGCCGACGCCTCAGTTTTTCCTGCTTCAATGGCTGAATTGGGATGTCCTTCACATGCAACAGCTTCCTTGTTGAGAGATGCACAGGGAAACACAATTCCACTGCATGGCATGCGTGATGTTGAGATCCACTTGATGGACATGCAGGGACATTCAGTGACTATCAAGGAGTCAGTGGCGCTGAGTGATCAGATTTCTCAGCCTATTTTGTGCTTTGGACGTTTGCTTGAATCAGGGTGGAGCATTGATGGAAAACAACAAACGCTGACACATGGCTCAGTTTCAATCCCAATCGAGATGCAGCATAGGAGCATGACCCTCAGAGGCTGGATCAGAGCAGTTAGAGTGAGAGGAACCTGTGATTTTGGAACCACTTTGCATCAGAAATGTGCGTGCTGAAATTTTCAATGAGTTGGCTTTCTTGTGCATTGCATGGAACCTTAGTCCCGAAGGGGTTGGTTCAGGAAAACACTATGCAAATTGCTTTCAAGATCCAACGCTTGCTTGCCCAACGATGTCAGGGAGAAAATTTCGAACAACGCTGATTCAACATGAGGAACAATGGCTGGTGATGGAGCTCTGTGAACCACTGGACTCAATCATTGACCTTTCAGCTGAGTTTTACGGTTTTGAGGGAGACAGATTTGTTGTGACAGTGATTACAACAGCTGAGAAAGCACCACATGTCATGGGTTTTCGTTTGCTGGATGATGATGAGGATGTCCAGCCAGCGTTACAGGTTGAAGAAAGACCTCATGCTGAAGTTGCAGCACCTATCGCACCTGAGGACGAAGTTGCTGGTGTTGACATTGATGTTGAACCCCATGATGCAGGTCAGGACATACAAGGTCAATTGGTTGTTTCTCCAGAGCGTGGTGACCATATGGTTGTTAATGGCGTGGAGCTTTACAAGGAAACAGCTCTTGCAACGTTGAGAGAAGCTTGTGCCTTCTACAATCTTTCACAGTCTGGATCCAAGTCAAGATGCTTTGACAGGTTGTGGGAACATCAGAAGCGTTTGGAGTTGCAAATTGTTTTGTCAGCTGCAAGAGAAACTGAAGCAGAACAACAGCGCCAACCCAAACCACAACGGTTGGCAGAACCTCCAGATGAAAGGACACAACAGCTGCACAATTTGACTCACCTACCCTATCAGGAATGGTGCCCACACTGCGTTGCATTCAGAGCCAGACCAGACAGACACCAACGAGATGGTTCAGTGAAAGATTCTGGCATACCAACTGTTTCCTTTGATTTTGCGTACACAAAGGCTGTTGAACCTGGAGGTCAAGCTCAACAGACAAGCGCGGCCATTGCTTTGGTACTTGTGGATTCCTCAACAAACTTCACAGGTTGTGTGCCAATTTCCAAGAAGAATGACTTCGATGTGATGGTGCGTGAGATCATCCAGTTTTCACAGATCTTGGGTCATGGTGAATGCAATTTTCTTTGCGACAACGAGCCGTCAATCATGCAAGTTCAAAAGAAGGCTGTTCAAGCTCGACGTGCAATGGGATTGATGACTCATAGCAAAACTCCAGCTGCATATACCCATGGAAATAGCTTGTGCGAGAACACTGTGAACCGTGTGCGTGGCCTTGCAGGAACTTTGATGAATCATGTGGAGGCCAAACTTTCGATCAAGCTCAACACCAATCATGGCTTGTGGAGTTGGGCCCTAAGACATGCAAGCTGGCTGCTCAACAGATTTTCAGTTGTGCATGGCGCTACTCCCTATGAACTGGTTTATGCCAAAGTTTACAAGGGCAGAATGACTGAATTTGCAGAGCCGGCATTTGCATACACACATACAGCTATGAAGGGAAACCCACGTTGGCAAAGGGTCATTGTTCTTGGCAAGACAGAAAGCCAGGACACATACGTTGTCTTCACTGGTTCAACAATCATGCTTACAAGATCAGTGAGACGCATTGCAACTGACTGGAAGTGCCATCTTGGATTCTTTCTTCACTTCAACTCCCCGACATGGAGATTCAAGGCTGGATTTGGTGGAAGGATTATTCCAACGAAGAGATCAGTAGAGGGACAATCAGCTAGCTTTGTAGCACCTCAGACAGCAGTTCTTCCTTCTCCCTTTCATGACAAAGATGCTGAAGATGTGAAACAGAAAATGTTGGAAGAGAAAACAGAGGCACGTGAAAGCCTTTCAATGGGACAGGAAGACAAACCTTCAGGTGATACTGCTTTGAAACATGATGACAAACGAAGTGCTGACGTTGATCTGGTTGAACCCTCAACTGTTTTGCAACCTTCCTCATCTCCTTCTATGCCAAGCAGACCAGGAAACGTTGTGGTCGACTCAGTGTTTGATGATGATGTTGATACCTCTTTTCTTTCTACAATGGAAGGTCAGGTGGACATGCAACATGACACAGGGCAAAGTGCACCAGTGACACCACCAACAACGTCCATGCAATTGCCTCCAACACCGAGACAGCAACATGAGACTCGATCCCATGGTCCAGATGAAGGAGATCATGAGGCAAAGCGTGCCCGTGTTGAGGCACAGAAGAAACAGAAAATCACCAGAATGATGGAGTTCAACGAGTCCATGATCAGAACAGTCAAGGTTGGAGCTGATGAATTTGCAACTTTGGACGATTATGAAAATGAGTTGGACCTTGATGCAGACACACTGGAAGATGAGTTTTGGTGTGACGAGGATCAACTACGTTTTGACAATGTGCCAGATGCCTTGTGGTCCAATGCTTCACTTGACAAGCAACCTCAGGCGCCCGATGCCTGGATTGATGAACTGGCTGACGCAGTTGAAATCGACAGACTCTTGAAGATGGGAGTTCTACAGAAAGCTGAAGAGTGCCAAGAGGTTGTTTCAGGATCTCTTACAACGAGATTTGTCTATGATTGGAGGATCAAAGGCAGCCCTGATGGAACAAAGAAGTGAACGCGCCGAAGCAGATTTGTTGCCAGGGAATTCGCTATGTTGAAACGCAGCGACACCTACTCACCTGCAACTGGATCACATACATCCAATTTGGTGCCTCTTGTTTACTTGAGGATGTTGGGTGAATCACTGGAAACAACAAGTGACAGCGCATACGAGATCACCCTAGCTGCTTTGGACATCAAAGATGCCTTCCTTCAGGTACCACAGGAGAACTTGGTGGAGGTTTCATTGTACAACCAGAAGTATATCATCAAGCGAAACTTGCCTGGACAACGTTTGGGTGCAAAGGCTTGGTATTGGTTTTTTCGAGATTACGCAACCAATGCTCTCCAATGTGAATGGAGTGTGGAACAACCATGTCTGGCGCGTTGCACAAGAGATGGAGTTCACAACTGTTTCATGATCCATGTGGATGATTTGCTTTTCACTGGAAGTGCGAAGTTTTGGGCTGAAACGTTTTTGCCTACGATGGAAGCAAAGTTCAATGTGAGCCACAGCGAGTTGAAAGGTGATGGAACAGAGATTTCATTTTTGAAAAGACGTTTGGTTAAGCTCTCTGATGGACTGCTTCTCATTCCAGGAACAACAGTGGAAAAGGTTGTGGCATACTTTGAGCGTTTCTTTGGCCCTGCAAGATCTCAAAAGATCCCATGCGACAGCTCGGTTCAGAATCAAGATGAGTCGAGGCCTTTAACACCTGGTGACAGCAAAGCTTACAGGAGCGTAATTGGCCTATTACTCTATGTTGCTCGAGACCGCATCGACGTGATGTTCACTGTGAAGGAGCTATCTTCATGCATGGCAGCTCCAACAACCTTAGCCCTTCAGCGTCTCAGAAAACTCATCGGCTACTTGAAAGCCAGTGGCAACATGGGAATCAAACTTTTCATCCCAGAGTTTGGTGCTGGGAAGACGCGACAAGGAGCTGAGACCTTTTGGTTGCTGGAGACGTACACTGATGCTGATTGGTCTGCAAACAAAAGACATCGCAGATCAACCTCATGTGCAATTCACATGGTGAATGGAAACTTCACTTTTGGGCCAAGCAGGACACAGCGAGTGGTGTCTTTGTCAAGCGCCGAGAGCGAGCTGCACAGTATGGCACAGTATGGTTTCAGGGTGCTCAGATGCAATATTCATCAAGAGGTGTTTAGAGTTTTTGAGCTGCAGCAAAGTGACCCATCAACAGTGGACTGACAACTCAGCTGCACGAATGCTTGTGCAGAGACAAGGAGTTGGACGCATCAGACATCCCAGTGGAAAGATCCTTTGGATTCAGAGCTTGGTACTTCAAGATGAAGTCACAGTGGGCCAAATACCAACAGCATGGAACTACAGCGATGTGGGAACAAAGCCACTTGCAAGGAACCGACTACTTGCACTGCTCAACCAATTGGGGGTGACAGACCCAATTACCTTTCAAAGCGTTGGGCAGGAGGAGTACGAGCTGGCAGCAGTAAAGACTCAACATGAGCAGAGTCTAAAACGCCTTACAAAAGCGATTCTGCGCATGACAGCTGCATGGGGCCTTGAGTCAGGTTTTCACGTGGGAGCAGAGGCCACAAAAGTTGATGAGGTTTGCCTCTCAGGTGAGGCTTGTGGAAACGATGGGAACCAATGGCTATGGCTGGCAATGTTTTTCATGCTTTTGATGATGGTTGGTTTTGCAATCAAAGGGTATTTCATGTGGCGACAGGTTTCAATGGACTTGACTCATTGTTGGCAACAAGTTGGAGACGAAGATGCATACGTTGCGACACAAGAAGCAAGGATTGATGCATTGATGCGAAAGTTTGAAACTCTGGAAGGTCAGCTACAACAAGTGGTGGCCGAGATGAAGGATGAGATCCAGAGAATTGGAAATGAGACAAACATGGTGCATGATTATGCCTCAGGTCTTCACTACTCCATTGTTGAGAATGGAGGTTTCCTGAGGAATGGCTTGGGACTCACACACCAACAGTGGGTCCACCTTACAACGTTAGAAAGGGCAAACATGGTAGCAGCCCGAGTGATGGGCGCAGTGGACTCCATGCGTGCCATTCGACAAAGGTATGGAACCTATGGTCAGACAGATGAAACCGATGCAATTCCTATGGAAACTGAAGACACAGCTACCACACCTTCAAGTGCAGAGACCATAACTGGACTTCTGGATTTTCTCAAGATCGAACACAACAGATGCTTGGAGAACATGGAGCTTTGGGATGCCAACGCAATCCAAGGCTTGATTTTGCAATTTCTGGAAGAAATGAGAGAAGCTTCTGGATCAGACTTGATGAGACGATGTGTTTCAAAAGTTTCAGAGGTCTTCAGGGATTTGCACAAGAAGGCGATTGAACAAAACAGATGGGAAAGTGTTGACAGGTATCAGATGGTTTTTCAGATGTATGCACCGGAGTGAAACAAAGAAATGTTTTCTCAATGCCACTACAGCAACAATGGCTGAGTGAGCGTGGAACAGAAAACAAAGAAAAATGGAAGAGTGCAAATGTGAACGTTGCTCACACTTGCAAGGAGGAGTGGCTAGAATTTCCAATCATACTCATTGCCTTCAGACGTTCATACAGACTGCACTGTGAGACAGCATGCAGCATGGATGACACTGCACAAATCGAGAAGAGACGTGTAGGAATTCTGACCTCATATACATGAAATCATGTATGTATCCTTGAGGCCTTTTGGCTAGAAAAAGAGTCGCTGCCTGCTTCGCAAAGTGAGATATGACGACCACATGCGAGATGAAAAAAAGGTTCTTGAAACTTTTCGTCGTCTGATGCAAAAATTGGTCATTGAACAAATGACAAAAGGTGAGGCGTTTTGGCACATGGATGTGAAAAACACACGGTTGTGCAAATCCGTGTTACCATGTTTTTGGGGGGTGACAGCTATCCAAGTGGCTTTCAGCAAAACAGCAAGTGTGGTGTGCCCCAAATCGAACGTACGGCAACACAGTCTTTTGCCACTTGAGTAGAACGCATGTAGATTCAGCACGATTGTCAAACAGAGTTTGTTGTTGGTGTGATGAGCGCGTTCAGCGTGATCTGTGAACGTTCAACACCTAAAACGATTTGCGTTAGAAAACTTAATGCCAACAACCAGTTTCCGGCATGGTTTGGTAGATCATTTGTTAATCTTTCGGGCATGGGCTCACCAAACAGTGGTTGTTTTGCACAAATCCACTGCAAAAATGCCAGCCCGTAGAGTTTTTCAATTGTTGCAATTTATGTTTTCATTTCGTGCTTGCCACTCCGCCCTTTTCTTCCGCAATTTCTGGATGTTGCTTTTCGACAATGTCAGAAAATTGTCATACCACCTATATATTCTTAATAATACATTTGGCATCGGGTTGGTGCGCACAACATCAAAACCTATTGATCCGCAACTGATCAAATTTTTGTTGTCGCATCTTCTTTGAAACGCTGTCGCTCGATTTCCGAAACTTTAACTTGGAAGGGGTCAAAATTGATGATGCAATAATTGTGGGGATGAATATCCATGTTTACCAACAATTCCCCTGTCCAGACCCAAAACCATAGCGATGATGTCAGCAGTGGACCACAACCACCATCCGTTTGACATGTGCCATGAAGAAAGGGTCCAACAAACTCAGGCGGGGTTTTTGATGCCTTTGGTAATATATGTGTGATTTGAAAATTGTTTTCTTGATGTGCAGTTCTTTTTTGGTGAACGTGTGAGTGTTAGTACATTTATTCCCCTTCTTCGCGTGCATAAAAACTGCCGATGTCCTATGATATCAAACTGGTTTTGGTCACATTTATTGGAGATCTCATGGAAGGCCGCAAAGCAAGGACGAGGGAAAAAATGGAGTGCAGGCGCGGCAGGTGGCACAATCAGGGGCCCTGACAGGGATCGTTTGGATTCACGAGGTATTTCATTTCATTTCGAGGGAAATACAATTGTCATCAATTGTCAAACTTGTTTTAATATTGACATAGCTACCGAGGTTCTTGGAATGTTGGATCAAAATTTGGGCAATCAAACTGATGCACCCTTCCAATTTGATGAGTGGAACAAAGGACCACACAATTAGTTGCCCAATTTGCAGCAGGGCTACAACTGGCCCTCAGCGCATGCAATCCTACTTTAGCAAAAGGGACATGCAGAAAACAATTGGATCTGTTATTTTTGGAATTCTTGAAATCACTCCGATATTTGTTCCAAACTTGGGGAGCGGATGCCCCAACAAATCGCCGCTTCGTTGAATCTTTTGAACGGACAGAAACATGCTGAGAGATCTGTCATTTTCTCCGGATACGAAAACATGCAAGCATCGAGGAATGGCATGATAAATACAAACCGTAACCACTTTGTTTGTGGTTTGAGACTGGTTTTCATGATTTTTGAGCCGTTGCTTTGCTTAGCTCAGGTGACAAAGGCCAAAGAGCTTCCACAGTGGCAGGAGCGCGCCCAGGGTGCCTGATCTTGTCGATTGGAATCCTATGATGTTGATGGTGTGAATCCACCCATGTGGGGTGCAGATTGGAATTGATTGGTCTGATATATGGGGCCCTATTTTTTCCCAGGACATCACTAGTTTCTGCATGTCCATTTGGTTTCACCTGGCTAGACCTTGTCCAATACCTCGATACATCTCGATGTAAGCGGCCCAGGAAGTGCTGAATGGCCAGGTGAGGTGTCTACCTTGCAACAAGGCTCTGGATGAGCAGCATCTGAGCACCGCTGCTCGCCTCAAGTTTTGGTGACATCCATCTAGGTGTTTGGGGTGTTTTTCTACCCTGGCAACTTTGGATACAGTCGAATAAAACAGGGCTCAGTATGGGTTCCAGTGGACTATTTCCATATATTTCCCATATATTTCCCATGTATTTCCCATGTATTTCCCATGTATTTCCCATGTATTTCCCATGTATTTCCCATGAAAAAATGGCATCGTAATGGGGGTATACCAGCCTCAATTTCCATCCATTTCCCATGAACCCAGGAGTCGCACAAAACGAAGTTGGAAAGATGGAAACAGGTGGGGGCGATGGGTAACTACACTGGCAACTACACTAGAATTTTTTCATCAAAGTAAATCAATATAGATATTACATATTTATGATTATTTATGTATATACACAGTATACACGCACATACTACCGTGCACTGCATTAATTACTTTACATGACCTCACTTTACGTACAAGCACCATGCCGTACCATACCATGCCAGGTCATGCCATGTTTGTCATGCCACCCACCCATCCAGCCACACACACCACGATACGACACGACAGGACACCACACGACAGTACACGATACAATATAGAATTATCATTCAATACAATTACAGATACAGATACAAATACAGATACAGATACTAATACTAATACTGATACTAATACTAATACTAATACTAATACTAATACTAGTTACTATTACCAATGCAATACAATACAATACAATACAATACAACATGTGCAATACGTACAACACATACAACACATACAACATCGATACATAGACACATTGATTCATTGATACAGTAATTAGAGATAGAGATGGATCCAGGCTTTATGGGTTGAATCATTGAACAAAATTGTTTGTGACACCCCGATGTGTTTGGTACCTGAAGAATGGGGTATACCGGTATACCCATTAAATTAAATGGCGATGTTTTTTTTGGGGCAACTCATACCATTGGATTTGTGGCGTGGCTGTGGTTAGCCATGGCATGCCATGGCTATCCGGCACGCTGCGCAGGCCTCAGAATTGGAAGCTGAAGGCTATCGAGCTCCAGAGCTGCCGTATTTGGCCTGGGTGCCTTATGAGGCCCGGTCAGCCCTGTCAGCCTGGTCAGCCTGGTCACGGGGTCACGGCCTGGTCACAGCAGATGGATGTGTTGATGGTGTACATTTTTTTGCCCAGGTTGATACAGTGCTGGAAAGGGTTTGTAAGGCTGGAAAACATCAGCTTCAGGTGACTGACTAGAAACCATGATGCTTTTCAAACAGAGTAGTGACACTTCGATTTTTCCCAGACATTGGTTGAGAGAGCACAGTCTGCCCAGCTTTCCAAGCCAATATCAACCACGATCATCACATAGATCTACATATTTGAGTATCGATACCTACAGAAAGGCAATATATATATATATATATTACACCTATTTTTGTAAGATATAGTTGAATGGGACATACACTTCCGGTAATGTTGAGTCCTGATTAGTGTGTGGCCCCCCCCCCTAAACTATTTCTGGACTCTCTTTAAAGTAGAAAGTCAAAAAATTTCTTCCCAAAAGAAAAACATATCCTCAATTAAGTAAGGATTTCAATTGGCTACAATTGAAATCTAATTACTATTGTTTTTTTT
>Ga0126342_10017983_pt1 | contig 12166 bp, 12 predicted proteins | sample Cyp1metagenome_FD_92528 | JGI IMG/M metagenome (GOLD analysis project Ga0126342, IMG submission 92528) | Coral microbial communities from Lord Howe Island, Old Settlement Bay, Australia - Cyphastrea 1 metagenome | ecosystem: Host-associated > Invertebrates > Cnidaria > Coral ... | reverse complement strand
CTTGGGCTGCATTCCCCAGCCAGATGCAGGAAACTACGGTGGCTACTTCTGCCCTTGCCATGGATCACACTATGACTATGCAGGGCGCATGCGACAGGGACCTGCTCCCAAGAACTTGGAGCTCCCTCCCTACACCTTCCTTGATGAGAACACGGTGAAGCTGGGCTGAGTGGCAATGGCACTAGGCTGTCGGCAAACTTGTTTGCTTCATTTGTTTCTTGTAATTTCTTAAGACTTGAGTGACTTCAATGTGGTGCTTTTTGACGATGCTTTCAGCATTTAAGATCGCAAGAACTGTACCTTGAGAACCTGACGCATTGCGATTTCATGGCTAGAGGAAAAATATTGAACGATCCGTCACAGATAGCAGTCGGTTTTCCATGCTCGCTGGTTGTGTAAGCTTGTTGTTGCAGCTGCATTTTGCCCTTGCCATACATTCAAATCCCGCGGCGCTGTGTTCAGACAAGCAGCACGCATGGCAAAAGGATAGGTGTAGGTCGTTGCAGGTCAGCAGACATCATGACAACCATCCATTTTTTGTGCGTTGTAGATATCTGAAGCAGCTAGCTGTCAAGAGAAGGGCTCCAGCTCTGGACTTTTTTTCGCAGTTGTTGCTTAGCTGGCTTAGCTCACCTTGGGCTGTTTGTCCCATGGCTATCCATAGCTCACACCGTCCATCACCGTCCTAAGACCACTGGAATCCACGATCCACCGAATCCGGAATCTGCTGGGTGCAGACGTGCTCTCTAAGCCGCGTCATGCAGACCAGTACCACTGTGGATGAGGCCCAAATACCATGGGGAAAGGAGCAAAGTCGTAGGGGTTGACGGTCTGGTCAATGTAAAAGATCGCAGCAGTTTGAATAGCAGTGCTAAATTATACGTATATAACATATATATATATATAATTTGTATATATTATATAATAACATATCTACATATAATATATATCAAACTTAAGTAATTGATTACTATTCATGGCTAATAACCACAACACTGAGCTTTTTCGCTGGTGTCAGCGCCAGGCCTTGTCTAAGCGGCTCCAGCTCTCACCCGGATTTGTGGAAAAGCTCCTGCCGCAGGTGGTGGATTTGGTGTTGGGGACCTCAATGGGGCCCTGGTTGCTGTCCTGGGTTCGGCAGTTGGGGCGACCAACCAACGTCATAAACGGATAGTGGCGAATCAACCAGGTGAATGTGGAGAATGAAAATATAAACTGTGGATGTCATTCTGGATATGAATTCTGTGTGTCTACTTCAGTACCTGTACCAGGGGTTGGTACCTGTCCCATTTTGGGAATATTGGACATCACCTTATAGTAGCCATTATAGACCATATACCTAATGGTTGGGTGATGTTCAATGGGGACATTTAATGACCTGATGTGGACGGTGCGACGGGCGCTGAGGAGATACTCCAAACTCTTGCCGCAAGGGGAAGAGCACGCCATTCGAAGGCGTCATGCCGAGTGCCAGCAAACCTGAAGTCGCCAGGAAACGAAGCGAACTCTGACAGAGATCCCCAATGGTTTTAGGATATCTTAAAGTCTTAAGACTAGTCCTTGGGATACCCGGATACAATGCATCGAAATGATTCAACATGTAAACAGAATTCTGTTTGACAAACAGATAACAGATGCATACAGATGCGTTGAATCTTTCTGCGCCTCCACTTTAGCCGGCGATTTTCGTGCCTCAAGGGGCTCGAGAGACTTCTTGGCGTCCGCCAAAGACTTGGGATTTCGTTCATTGCAGGCAGTCAGGCGCTGAGAGAATGTTGGAATCTGTTCATTTCACCGGAGGTCCGTAGGTTGGTAGGGCTGTGATCAGTGAGGTTACTGTTTTTGTATTTTCCAGGTGACGAACATATCAAACATGAATTCTGGCTGATCTCGAGACCTTGAGACTTCCAAGATCTTGCAAGTCATCTAACCAGATTTTTTTTTCACCAGTTGGGAACCAGTGCCAAGGCTCATCAAATTTTCAGCTTCTCGGAGTCGATTCAAAAGAACACCAACCCAGAGGTCCGGGTGGCTCCTCCTTGTGCATCCACTGGGATCTTCCTGATACATTTGATACCCAGCTGCAGGGCTCAGGCAGTCTTTCGTCCAGTCGGCTCTTTGTGCAAAACTCAGCATCAGTCGTAGAGGACGTCCTAATTTTTTTTGATCCACTTACTCTATTATCTCTATTTGATTCTACTTGGAACTTCCAAAAAACACCTCAGCAATGTGGGATTCTAATGGATTCTATGGGTCTTCCACCACCTCAGCTTCTCAGCGCCATGGCATCAATGGCCTCGCGCTTTGCAGCGTTGCGAGCGGGTCGTTGCGTGCTGTTGGTGCAGGTGAGACTTCCATTGAACAGCGGATCAAATTGACACACACAGGCAATACAGCAGCATTTGCCATAAATTTTGCTATATGGGTATGGATCAATACCTATTAATACCATTTTTAGGGGGATGAACATCCATTTACCAGCTATTTTGATGTGAACTACAGGGGTACAAGGTTTTGACACACTGCCATATTTCATCCAGATTTCTGATTTTGGGATATCGGATATGTGGGGGTATCCTCCAGGGTATCCTCCAGAATTGTTCAACAAAATCACTTCAATCACTTCAATCCATGGAATCCATGGTGGCGTTGGCTGTTGTGAGGCTCCGCTCCGGCGAGGTTTCTCGTCCAGTGATGGCAGGAAGCTGGGTCCTTTGGCAGGTGTCAAGGTGCTGGATATGACCAGGGTGCTGGCAGGACCCGGGTCACGTCGGGTGAATCATCGGTGAATATGCCTTTCCCATATTTTTTTCAGTTGAACATGAACATCATTATTATATATTACTATTCTTCATTTACACATATGGGATTTCCCATGATTTCCCATGATTTCCCATGGATTTCCCATGGATTTCCCATGATTTCCCATGGATTTCCCATTCTTTGACGTTTTTATTGCTCGCGTTACCGGCAGGACCATGCTGCACGCAGATCTTGGGCGATCTGGGCGCCGAGATCATCAAGTTGGAGCGACCCAAAGTGGGCGACGACACCCGAGGCTTTGCCCCACCCTTCCTGCCAGGGGCCGAAGAGGTGAACGGCTGGTGGAAGGGGTGGTTTTCATGGATTGGAGGATTGGAGGATAGCCTAGTTATGCTAGTTATGCCTTAGTGGAAGATGGTGGGGCTTGGAGGATAGCCTAGGATAGCCTAGTTATGCTAGTTATGCCGCTATGTTTTATGGCGGTTTTCATGGATCACTAATATGGATTACATATGGATTACATATGGATAACGTGTGGAGAACATGTGGAAACCACTGGGATTTTGGGAGGATTCCAAATGTTGAGACAAGCCCCGACCAAGTTCCGTGACTTCCATGGTGAGGCGCCGATGGCGGCCTACTTTGCCGCGCAGAACCGGAACAAAAGCTCTGTGACGCTGAACTATACCAAGCCTGAGGGCCAGGAGCGATGCTTGGATGAAGGCCATGATTTTGGATCTGGATGATCTGGCAATTTCATCTTGAAAAATCAGAGTTTCACTGAAACTCAACATCTTGATCAGTTTGGAAACTCAAGCGCTCCTGCGCTTCACCCAGGATTTCACATCTAGGATTTCATTCCAGGTTGTCCCATGTTTTCCCAACATTTTCCCAACATTTCGTTGCAGGAGATCGTGAAGCGGCTGCTGAAATCCAGCGACGTCATGGTCGAAAATTTCAAGGCAGGTACGCTGGAGAAGTATGGTCTCAGTTTCTTGGCGCGGAAAATGGCTGCAGTCTGCAACAAATATGTAAAACATATATAGATAATGTACATAATGTACATAGTATATAGATGCATATAGTAACTTAGTATATATATATATGTATATAATATATATATATATAGATGTATAAACATACTATACAGATCTATAAAGATCTCCTTGTTTTTGTGGCATGAATTTCTGACGGCACCAGGTTACCGGCACCTGAAGGAGGAGTTTCCATCCTTGGTCTACTGTTCCATTACTGGCTTCGGGCAGACAGGACCCTACAGCCCCCGCCCTGGTTACGATGCATTGGTGCAGGCCATGGGTGGCTACATGAGTGTCACCGGTGAACCCGAAGGGGAACCCATGAAAGTGAGCGTGCCGGTGCAAGATTTGTACGCCGGGCTACATGGTGTGATTGGAATCCTGGCTGCCTTGCGACATGCATCCCTGACCGGTGAAGGACAACATGTTGAAGCTGGGCTGCAGATTGAGTGCTGGGAAGTTTGCTGCTTGTGCTTGGTTTGTGAAGTCCTCCTACTCAGTCCTACTCCTGTTGGGTTTGTGGTTTGATCATCTTCGAAGATTTTGGATACCGTGAAGGATGCTTAATGACTTTGTTTGATCTCTTACTTTCGCCTTCTCTTTGCAGTGCAGCATACGCATTACGTCCTGGAGTTGCATTCAGTGTCCATGACTTTCAGCCCTTCAAAAAGGCAACAGTGACAGACATCCAATATGCTGAGGATGAAAATTCAAGCGAGGGTTTGGATTGATGAAACATTGATGATAAATCACGATAAATCCATACTGAGCTAAGTGATTTTCAGATTAGAATCCCAGCCCTATCGCCCTATCTCCATTGAGGACATTGGCATGCTGGATGTGAGCACTTCCATGCTGGCCAACCAAGCAAGCAATTTCTTGGCCACAGGCGAAGTGCCCAAGCGCTTGGGAAATCAACATCCCAACATCGTTCCGTACCAGGTGGGCTTCGATGTCAGAGATGTCTCAAAAGAACGATGGAACGTGCTGTGAAAACCAATTTACCCTGCTAAAGTCGTTCTCCGTTTTTCCGTTCTCAGTAGATTTAGTGAACGGTCCTCAGTTCTTCTGTTCCAGTTCATCCAAATGTCGAGTTTTTCTCTGACCATGATATCATGGCGTGCCACTTCGGCAGGTGATGCCGGCGGCAGATGGATACTTCACCTTGGCCGTAGGCAACGACCCCACATTTGAGCGATTCATCTCGGTGGCTATCAAGGTCGCTGCTGGGGTTTTCTGTGTGATGATGGTCTGATGTTTTTTTTCAAGGGGTTGAAAAGTTAAAAACCAAAGGGTTGGATGGTGAAACACGATTGGTTGTAGTATGTTATAGTCAATGACTCTTGAACATGGTTTTCATGAATGATACTTCTGATTTGAAAGACGTTTCATGGCCGCCCCAGCGTTTTTTGATGGACTCTTGCGTTCAAATTTGTTGGTCATTGGTTTTATTTTCTAAGTAGTCTTTTGCCCTTTACTATCTTTACTGCCAAAGTCATTTGGCAAAAAGGGAGTAAGCCATTTTGAGTGAAACGCTACAGATGTTCAACTCATCTTTAGATTCTTTAGATCAATTTTGAGAATGAGAAAATGATCATCCAACTCATCTTTTCATTCAAAAACTCATCAAAATTCGATCATCTTCATCCATTTTCTCCGTTTTCTCCTATCATTTAGATCAGTTAAGATCAGCCAGGCAGCTCCAGAAGCCAACGCTGAGAAGTTGTTGGAAGATGATCGCTTCAAGACACAGACAGCACGGGTGGACAACCGGAGACTGGGTGGAGCCATTGGTGGCCCGTGGCTTTCCCCAGGCTAAGAAATGCCCAGCAAAAACGGGGGAACAACATGGCAGGATAAGGGGAGCTTTCTTATTCGAGTTTATCAACATGATAGTTTTGCAATGTTTTGCACGTCTTGAGGTTTTGGATCAGTGAATGGGATTGGAATGCGATTGGAGACTGAATTGGCATCGATTGCATCTCTTCTAAAAGGGTCACCAGGGTCTTGTACTTCGAAGCAGTATATGATCTGAGTTTTTCTTGCCGTCTTCCGTCTTTCCAAGCGACCTGGAAGTACCAACATGGATCCCACCCAAAGTGGGAAGCGGTATTTCTGGCAGATTATAACCATTTGTAACCTATCAGAGTCAGATTCCTGGCTCTCAGGAAGCTGGTCACGGACACCTGCAATGACATCACCAGGAGTGCACCACAGGCACCACAGGTGGCACCGGCTTCTGTTCCCCATGAGTTCCCCATGAGTGCCTTCCTGCAGGAAAAAACCCGTGGCTTGGTGGTTGGATGAGTTGGAGAAAGCCAGCGTTGGCTGCTCTCCCATCAAGAACCTGAAGGCCGATGTTTGACGACGTCTGCGGCAAGACCACGTCTGTGGTCTGTTTTTGAGAAAACAGCATGTGCCAATTCCGCCACTAAAATCCGTTGAACGCTGAGAACACAAAATTCTGTAGTCACTGTAGTCACTGGAATTCGAGACTCCAACATTCTTCGGAGCCGAATGTCATGATGGCAGGAAGTCTTCGATGATCCGCATGTGAAAGCGCCCCTCGGCAGTTTGGATGGCGTTGCCCAGTCCATTGGTGACCTGCGCTGTACCAAGGAGGGAGATGCTGATCGAAATGCCCATCAAAGGCGCTGCGAAACCACTAGTCACCTAGTCGTTGAACTTGTGAACTGCCCTACATTTTAAGCATAGCATATCTTTACCCATTCTTTATCCACATGCCGAATCTCCCATATCATTTGTCATATCATATTGCTTAAACTGGCTATTTTTACCCATATAAATCCGTATATACTTATATATACATATAATATATATATATATAATATATATATAATATATATATATAATATATATATATAATATATATATATACAGACGTATACTGATATATAAGTAATATCTTTATATGTCTGTATATCATGTGGTCAAGCGGCGCGGCAGCTGCTTGATTTTCGGGATGGATCATCAGACCTCTTCGACCATATGTTTGGAGGATGAGCTATGTTGGATCGTGACGAGGGTGCCGAGGTTTTGAACCCATAGCACTGGTTGAACATGGACAGAATCATTCATAGAATTGGATTGATGGGAAAATTTACAGGAAAGCCCTATATTTGATGGTAAAAACCATGGTTTCCTGTAGATTTTCCCTTAAACCAATCCATTGAATCATAGAATATGGACCATGAATGACCATGAATGACCATGAATGACAATGACTATCGATGGCTATGTGTTGTACCAACAACTGTCCCACAGAATCTGAGAGAAACGGTGGATTTCCAGTGATTTCCCATGGAGAAATGACCCCATTTTACCCACCATGGATGTCATGGATAACTATTGGATGACGAAATTTGTAGTGCCAACAGAATCTGAGATAAACAGTGGATTAACCATTACATGCTATAGTGTTAATTATGAAACCAATTTTCTCCAGTTTCTCCAGTGGAAATCCTCGGCAGGGCACCAGAAACCGGCCAAGTTGGTGGCTTCGCCGCTGAAGTTCTCCGCGACGCCGGCCTCCTACCGCAGCGCGCCGCCGCAACTGGGGGAACACACTGAGGAGGTGCTCAACAGGGCGGGATTCAGCGACACAGAGCTGGAGGAACTGAAAAAGAACGGTGTCTTGGAAGATGAACATATGGGAAAGTGATGGGAAAATGATGGGAAAATGATGGGAACATATGTTATCTTGGAGAATTGATGATCATTGGGATTTTTTTCATCACCCCTTATGATGGATTCGGGAAATTTGATCATTGAAATACTCAGGGATTGTGATGGGAATGGTTGAATTTTAAATGGGATTCAAAGAAAGAATAGTGGATCTGGGTGTGTTCGAGAATGGGGTATACCGTACAACTCCCCAAAATGGTCATTTCATGAAGACATGATGAACAATCAGATGGAATAAAGGTAACCCACCTCCAAAGCCATGTAAATTTGGGGTGATTTTAAGGATCTGAAACTCTGAAACCAGCCATTTTTTGGGGTTGATAAGACCCAGAACCATACGGGAAGATGTAATGATGGGCTTATGAGATGATTGGAGGGTTTTGCGAATTTGCTACTTTGAAAGATACGCTGGATCCCTAAAACAGCTGCAAATCCTAGATGACTCGTTGTCTCCTGGAAGGCATTCTGTGTATCTCTATGTAATTTTCTAATATTTTCTATTTGGTTTCACATGTTTCACTTCAGTGAAGTCCTGTGAAGTCCTTTCATCCAAGCCCAGGTGTTGTGTGAGCCTTCTGATCGATTTAGATGTACAGCTTTCGGTGCTCGGCGAAAGCCGTTGGCATCTCTGGTTACCCACTGCCCACGTGTGGGTTCTGCGTTGCAGATCGTTTTAAAAGGAACGAGAGATGCCTTCAAGACCTTCATGTCATGTCAGAATTGCACTTTACCTGCGGGATATCAAACACAGAAATGGGTGGTATCAACATGTATAAACTATATAAACCATCCCCAAACAGTAGGTTTATTGTTGCTTGCCCACATTCATGGACAAACACACAGACATCAGAATCTCTGTTCGCTGACCGCTGACCAGGATCTGAAAAACTTCAATCTCCTGGTGGACAGCATTGATGACATCTTGGAGCGTGCGGATAAGCATCTCAGGTGGTGTAGCCCTTGACGAAACTCCCGGAGATCCCAAAGTCCCAAAAGTGAGTTTTTTTTTGTTTTTTTTTGTTTTTTGATAAGTATAGAATCAATGATCCACTACCCAAAGTGGGTTTTTAACATAGCCATGGTATAGATGGCCCATAGAAATAGATGGTTTACCTATTAAACATGGTGATTTTCCATGGCAAACTGTTAGTCATAACCAGAGGGTAATTCATTTTAATGAGCCCGAAGGGAATATCCACAATGATCCAGATTTTTGAGTGAACTTCTCTCCAGCAAGTCATGATGGCATCCAGCGATTTTTTTTCTGCACAGGGACGCCGCTGCTGGTGTGCAAAGAGAGGCGCCTCAGCAGTGGTGTAAGGTTGGGGTATTGGTGTCGCACGGAATCTTGGAACTCCAATGACGATTTCAAACTAAGAGATGTTATGCGATGTTTTTTTTATTATCCTTTTCCTGTTGTTTATATTGTTTTCCCTGTTGTTTTAAGCCCTCTTATAGTCCAGATAGAATCCCAGATCTTCTCACTTTTGAGTAGTATTTCCACATCCATTCTGACCAGGAGGTGGCAGAAGAGGAGGAAGCACCTGCTGCAGGCTCTGACTTTGGGTTTCCGGGAGCCTGGAGATTACAGGGACATTTGTTGGTTGTCCATTGATGTGGGAAACCAAGAATAAACCTACCATTTGGGGATGGTTTATACCACCCATTTATCATGATCTTGGGGATGGTGTATGATTCCGTTTACCACATGATTTCGGCAAATCAATTCCAAGTGAGCCACGTGGTGAAAAACATCTATGACAATCTATGAAGCAGCAGATTTTGGACTTGCTCGCAGATTTGAATGTCCCATGACCCCTGTTACGAATCTGTCAATTTTCACTATCACTTTTTTTTGGCACAATCAGCGTCACAGTTATGCTTGATGATTCCTCTTGATTATGCCGTTCATTGTGACCAGGATTCATTCATGGTAAGGATATATAAGGATGCCGGTTATGCCGATAATAGGTTTTTCCATTATAAACCATAGAAATAGTTCATTCATCCACTCAAAATGAAGTTGTGCCATGTTATGCCCCCTTCCTCCCTCTTTCCTTCGCCTTTGTGCGAGGACCGGCCGGTCCTCAACCTGGGAGCCGATTGCCGAAGCCGCAGGTCGTCCCGGACTCCGGTCGCATCGGATCTATTTTCCAGCTATGAGTGGAAAATAGTGGATAGCCTATTTTGGATCATCAATCTATGGGATAATCCTATATTTTCAATGTTTTTCTTGTTTCCGAAGATGATATGGGATGATCCACTACGATTCGTGGTTTTGGGGCTGAACAAGCAGGATGGAGGTTGATGATAGCCATGGCAGAACCTCTTATATAACTTTCAGACGCCTCACACACAGAATTTGGGTGTTATGGCAGATAGAAAAACATAGACTCAATAGATTCTCAATAGATTCTCAACAGACCATCAACTTTTTGGGTGTTCCAACAGGTTCCAACATCTGATGCCATGGGCTTTCCGCAGCATCCCCCTTTGTACCAGGTGCGCTGGCGACATCTCATAGACAACCATCGGACGCACTTTGTTCCGAGGCCCAGCCCCCTTTTTAAGCCATTGAGCGGGCTGAGAAGCGGGGCTGAGATGGGCTGAGTGCTCTACACGACGAATGTGAATCCACCAATTCTGGTCTACCGAGTCTACGGATGTATATTTAACATATTTAGCAACTAGCATCATTTAGCATATTTCAGCATGCCAATCTTCAGCCACGGACCAACGCTGCGATCACTTTCCAGTGACGACTTCATTTCAGAGACCTTGGCGCAGATTGCTGGTGAAGCACAACGAGTCCGAGTCTCCCTTGGCGCCAAAGCTTGTGGAAGCGCAGGAGAAGGTGAGTCACGAGTGTGTGGGATTTTCGGGAGATTTTCATTGTTTATTGTTTCATGTATTGTACAATGTTTTGTTTATTGAGTTTTGGGTTTTACAAACAAGATCCAAACAGTAGCAAATCTTTGGGATGTGGGTATGGATCAATACCTATTAATACCATTTTTAGTGGGATGAACATCCATAAATCCCAGCTATTTTGATGTGAACTACAGGGGTACAAGGTTTTGACACACTGCCATGTCATCTTTTTGTTTGATATTGGTCCTATTGGTTCATAGTTGGGTAAGGCTTGCTGATTCCTCAAACGCTCAGAAAGCTCCGGAGACTTTGCATGTGCAGGTTGGAATCAGACCCGCATCTGCTGGCAGTGGCGTCCTGTGCTTAGCACTTTGAAGGCACACATTTCTGTCATCATTCGTTTAACGTTTGCATGATGAAACTTCACATTGCCAAAGACCATCTTCATATACAATCGCTATGAAAATCATCTTGATCATCTTGATATACAATCATAGAAAAGAATATGATACCCTCTGGTTATTTAACATAGCCATGGAAAATCACCATTTTTAATAGGTAAACCCAGTTAAACCCAGGTAAACCATCTATAAATGGGCCATTTTCCAAGCAGCTACTGTTGATTTCAAGTGAGTTGATCTTCGTCAGGGGAAGACCGCGGAGACACCAGAGCTGTCATCACATCTGGCGGCCATGGGGGTTGGAAATCGACCCCAGGAGCACATCTGATCTGCCGAGAATCGATGAGATGATGAAATGGGATAATCAAACATGCTCAAACATGCCAAAACCAGGGATATCCACTGGATACCCTCATATCCACTGGATATCCACTGGATATCCACTGGATATCCAAACAGTTCGCGATTGGTCGAGTCGTATGTCGAACTTGGCCCTGCCGTTGAAGCCGAACGTTCGGATCCCAGGACTTGGCTCTGGCGCATCCATACGAAGAGGCTCTGATGAACAGAATATTGTGATACGATCTGGTTATGACTAACAGTTTGCCATGGAAAATCACCATGCTATTAATAGGTAAACCATCTATTTCGATTAGGGCCATTTTCCATGGCAAACTGTTAGTCATAACCAGACGGTATATATAATATATTGTGATAAAATACTCTCATAAACATTGATATAATCACAATATGTTATTTTATAATATTTTGCAGTGATAATTGCATATACACTCATAAATTATATATGATATATTGTGATACGATTGTCACAGTATTGTGACCATAGTATTGTGACAGTACATGATTTCAGTGATGAGTTCATGTTGTGAATGTGTTCAGATGCCATGGCGTGCTTCCTGCAGCTGTCTTTGGCTCAATCTCACGTTAGTCAAGCTTCTTATCAGGCCCGTGCGACGCGATGCGTGCCAAACACTTAGCTATTCAGCAAACACAGCATGACACGCTGTTTGCTGCAGCTACACTTGGGGTTTTCCATCATTTTCCACGGTTTTCCGGCAAACCAGCGGGGGGTCAGCCGGTGTCACCGCCCAGGTTGCTGCTTTCGTGATCTGTGCTTTGCCGCTGGTATGGGCAGGTTTGGTTGAAGACCCGGATCCTCCGTCTGTTCTTAGAATCCACTGACCCATCCCGCTGTGCCAGATCTTGGAGCTGTTCTTGGGGAGAGCCGTGCGCAGCAGTTGCAACGCGCTGCAGCGCCCTTGGAAGCGCAGATGAGAGCCACTGTGAAGGTGCGAGCGTTGGAGTCCATTCAATGGCCATTTCAGGAACCTAAATTGGAGGTACCTACCATATATAAGGCCTACTTTT
>Ga0126342_10017982_pt1 | contig 12167 bp, 11 predicted proteins | sample Cyp1metagenome_FD_92528 | JGI IMG/M metagenome (GOLD analysis project Ga0126342, IMG submission 92528) | Coral microbial communities from Lord Howe Island, Old Settlement Bay, Australia - Cyphastrea 1 metagenome | ecosystem: Host-associated > Invertebrates > Cnidaria > Coral ... | reverse complement strand
TGATGGATGGATGAAAATGCTTGAGATATGGCTTGTTGTGCAGCGCTGGGGTGGACATTGCAGAAAATGGTGGTCAAAATGGTCACTTCCCACATCAAAATGGGGCTGCGGAATCCTGCGGAACTGCTATGAACTGCTGTACCGATTTGAGATTGTTCTGAGGAAAGCATCATAAATTAAGCATCATTTGAGGGTTTCCATAAATGGCTAAATTAATCATAGATGTTTCCATAAATGTTTTTTTGTTTCCATAAGTAACCATAGATTGATTACAGTATAATCATCATAAATGATCATTTTTATGGGTAAATCCCCAACATGGATCACCTGTTTTTCATGGTTTTTGTATATGTTTTTCTTATGGAAGTTATCCATTTGAACATGAAAAGCTGGATGATTTGGGCCAGTGGAATTTCCCATGACTTGAAACCTCCCAAGGGGATCTCTTGGGACGATTTCAATGATGGCTTACCGAGCCCCGAAATCATGGTTTTTTATAGGGAAATCATCCCCAGCCATGGCCACAAGATTCAGGTTAGTGAAAAATTTTAATTTACCCAGATAGATATGGAAAATCACCCATTCACTTAGATGATTTACCGACTGTTTTTATAGTGATTTTCCATTGTCAAATTACGCGAAGGTGTCATAGCCCATATTGAAATGGCAATTTGCTTGTAAATCCCATGATATCCTATTGTATCATCATCTCATCATTCGACAATCTATCCCCATCCCATTCAATGCCCTTTTTTGTTTGTTAATGTGGGTAAAACAATAATAAACCATCCATTTGGGAATGGTTTATACCACCTATTTATGGTGAAACTGGGGATGGTTTATTATTGATATTTTTACCCACATTATATCATGTTGTATCCCCCATTTTTCTGTCACCGTCTGTAACAGGTGAAATGCGGCAGCAGGGTGCGGTGACTCGGGACGAGATGAGTTGAATCATTGAACGTTCGGTGACAGCGATCAAAATGTTACAACGTCATGGAATATAAATAATAAATTACATTTTTAAATTCTATAAATCTGCTGTAACCATTATATCCTATTGCATTATAAAACCCATAATTTTAAAGAACGATTCGCAAAAAAACCATCACATGGGTGCAATTCAGTCTGTCGAAGTGTTCACCCAGTTGTTTTTTTTGCTGTTGTTCTTTGCGAAAATGCCCAGTATTCCCCAGTTGGATTGGCTTATTCCTTAGTGTCTCCAATCGGGGTACCGTTCCAAACACTCCGTCGGATTTTCCTGCGCTCGCGGTCAGACTTGGAACCCCCAAATGTTGGAGAGTTACCCTCTGGTAATGACTAACAGTTTGCTATTGAACATGGCCCATAAAAATCGTTGATTTACCAAACTTATATAAAGATGATGATTTTCCAGTTCGCTTTTTGTAAACGTTTACCAGGCCGGGTAATACTATAGACATAGACGAACATTTTCCCACAAAAAGCTCTGGCCCATTCTGGGTCTTCAATTTTTGACGAGTACTTCAATAAACGACGCTAATTCAAAAAATCCTCGGGAGATGGGGATCAATCCAGGAGGATTCCTAGTCTGACTTGGTAATCTTGGTATGGGATTCTCTACGTTCACTCACCAGCTAAGATATATATAGACCCGGAAAATCACCCATTTTGAGTGGAAACGAATCTGAACCAACCCCCATCTGACAGGGTCGAACTGTTAATTTACTGGAGGGTAATTTTTGCAGGGTATCGAAGATTGGCCAATTTCTGGGAAGGATGACCTAATAAGACCCTGTTGGTTGATTATTGTAGGAGGTTATGATCCTACTTGGGTACTCTTGAGGGTTATGATTACCCGGCCTGGTAAACGGGCTAACATAACGAACTGGAAAATCACCGTTTTCCATGGGTAAATCCATTATAAATGGCAATTTTCAATAGCTATGTTAGTTTACCAGAGGGTACTCATAATATGGATCAACAAGTATAATTGGATGAGATAGGGTTATTTTTCATGGCTCATATGATTTTCACGTGATGAACAATGATCAACAAAACAAATCAATGATGACAGATAGGGAAACAATTTTGAATAGGGGATAAACATATATAGAAATAGAATCTGAATCTCTTATGAATTCTGTGAGTGATAGTAAAAAATGATTGGTTTTCATGTTATCTAAAGCATTTAAGGGAGGCTTAACAGCCCCTCCTGTCCATGTCCAAAAACCTCGATGAAAATCCGATGAATCGATGCCATGATGAGGAGTTTATGATAGATACGTTTGGTGGTGCCACCCCAGTTATGTGAACGTTGGTTAACAAAAACCATAGGAATAGTAGTTCGATATCTACCATAGTGAAATTATATCCCATAAACTTTAATTATATATCCCATAAAGCATTAACTTTAGATATATCTACCATAAACCATCGTGAAATTGGAGTTTTTTGAACGCACCAACTTAGCGTTTTCACAGCGAGCTCACTGGGGCACCACCAAACGTACGTATGTATCTACAGTCTACAGCTCTGGTTGAGTGTTTCACCAGAAAATGCATCCACCCTCAGGATTCCATGAGGCTGGTGGGCCATAGTTTCTACATGTTTCTACCACCCATTCTCACCACAATTGGAGATGGTTTATGATGGTTTTCCTGATGATTTTAAGAATGGTTTCTGCTTGGCCTTGGGTGGGGAACTACTGAAAGTCTGAAAAACTGCAGTCAGTTAAAAGGTACCCCCTCAGATGGATCAGTCGCCAATTTTTTAGGGGGTTCCGTAGGTTGTAGGGATCCTCAGTCGTCATGGCCATGGGATGGGTCAAAATTGGTGGTCCCCTAGGCCACGCCCTGCCGAAACACCTCCTGTTTAAGAAGATCTCCGAAAAAAAAAACGGGTCGTTGTTTGAAAGGAGATTTCTTCGTAGAAATAGAAATACCCTCTGGTAATTTTTCACATAGCTATTGAAAATGGTCATTTAGTTCGTTGATTTTCCCAGCTATAAAATGGTGGATCTTTCCATAGGAAACTGTTAAATTACCAGAGTGTACACTATATGGAACAAGATATGCAAACGGCTTGATCATTGGTGTGATCGAAATTGCTTGATCAACCCATAGAAATTGGCCTTATGCTTGGTGAATGCTCGGGCCATGTTGTGGTCCTTTTTTTTTAAATCATTTTTGTTAATCCAGAAATCAGGCTACAGCCGGATCAAAATCTGGATCAACCTTGAAATTTATTTTTTTTTCAACGAAATGGTCAACTTCTCCATTGTTTTGTGTTTTTTTTGTGCTTACATATTAAAAAAGGACCGGCCATTGGCCAAAAAAGTATGAGACCTCCTATGACCTGAACGAAACAGGGTCAATCGGTCAATTCCCAGTCGCGACTTCTGGCTTAAACCCATCAAAAATCACAGGTTGAGTTGAAATGTCGAGTTTTCATCGAAATTGTATCCCCAGTCGTCACGAATCCGATGCACCGTATACCTTAAACCTACGGTCGACCGGCCGCACCGACGTCGTTGACGCTTTGCTCAAAGAAAAAGACACATAAAATGACTATGGGATTTATATGGACTTAATGGGTTTATATGGGGAACATATGGGAAAATGCTCTATCAATGTGGATTATATTGGGATTGAATTGGATTAAAGGGGTTTATGATGTGGATAACATGTATAGGATAATCATTAAGGTTTTTAAACGGGTTTATGAATGAGATAATACAGGTATTGGATACATAATATGATACTATATATATAGAGTTTATAAGCTAATGGTTAAGGTGGATTTATGACGGGATAACAAACTAAATCCAATGCTATATGCCATCACAGGAATAATCACCAGACATTTTCTCAACTCATTTGGCTGGAAAACAACTGCCAGTTGTACCCATTTCTTTCTTTTTTGAGCTGTGTTTTTCCAAGTTTTTGGTGTGTGTGTTTTGTGTTTTTTTTTGGCGTTTTTTTTCTCAGCTTTTGAATTACTGACAATTGATGGCAATTTCTTCAGTGACTTCGCCCATGAGTTGAGAATCGCTTCGGTGACCGGCTGATGCAATATGTCGCTCTGCTGATCCTTTCTGCATATGCCCAGGATGGTTTCGCGGGGGTTTGCAGTTTCAACGCCAGTTGATGTGGGTAAAACAATGCCATTAATAGTGACTAATATAGTGATTATAATAGTGACTAATAGTGATTAATAGTGGTTAATAATGGTTAATATTGCTTAATAGTTGTTAATAGTGGTTAATAGTCAATAGTTGTTAATAGTGGTTAGTAGTGGTTAATAGTGCTTAATAGTTGTCAATGGTGGTTAATAGTTGTTAATAGTGGTTAATAGTTGTTAATAGTGGTTAGTAGTGGTTAATAGTGGTTAATAGTGGTTGATCGTGATTAATACCTGATTAATGTAGGTAAAAAAAATCATAAACCATCCCCGGTCATCACCATAGGTCCTATGTGGTACGTTTACCACTCCCAGTCGACTGGGTGGTAAAAATGGCATTGTTTTACCCACATTAGTCATCATTAATAACAGTTAATAGCCCATTAATAGCCATTAATCATCATTAATCATCATTAAATCACCATTTTTAATAGGTAAACCATCCATAAATTTCTATATAAATGTTGGTAATCTTTGTTGCTGGGGCGTGGCTTGATGAAGGTAGCCATGTTTCCTTCATGTCATCCTTAGATCAATGTGCGGAATCGACCAAATGCCCTGTGCAGCACCAACAAAAAGATAGAAGTTGGTCAAATCCTACAATAAATCCACTCATAATAGTGATCAGTCTAAGTTGTTCCATCTTTTTTATCCCCCATGTATAGCTCTCTATGAAGTGGACATCCTTTGCGCTGAAAAAAAGTGGGCTTCCGGTCGCCACGGTATATACACCGACCATGGGGGATAAAGCAACGTTGGCTTTCCAGTTTATACCCTGCTGGTTTCCCACAAGGAAACGATTCAATATATGCGGCAATGCATTGAAAATAGACCGTTGGTTCCCTTCATTCAGAATGGCCATAACATATGATGGTTTCCCATCCACTTTAGAGAAACATGTCCCAATGATTTCGAGCATCGTTGCAGGAGAACATCTCGGTGCATAATGTGCTGTGCTATCTGGAGACTCCCTTAGAGCTTTCAGAGGTGATGGCGGAACCGGTGGGTGGTTGCAGAGGGAGCGAATTAAACGCTGCGATGTAAGGAAGCGTAAAGAAACATAGCTCGTGACATAATAGTGGTTTTCCTCGTGGTTAATAGTGGTTAATAGTGATGATTCCCTGGATTATAATGCGAAAAAAATGGGACAATCCATGAACATCCACTACAAATGGAGGTTTTTGTTGCTGAAGAACATCAACTATCCTGGACTTGCTGAGTCAATGATTTGGCTTAATTTCCCTATGTGAAATCCACAAATCTTGGGCTTCCGGATCGAACCGAAAAGCCATGCAGCCGCACCTGCCCCCGGCCAGGAGACGGTGCTTTGCGAAAACCAGTCCTTGCAGGTGAGAAATGGGCCTGGAAACCCAGCAAAACCAGATGAGTCGATGGGATTTAATGGAGATTTAATGACATATAATGGGATTTACTGGTCATTTTCAGATGTCATGGTGATCTTCGATGGGATTTTTCAAGGCAGAAGCAACTTTTTAAAAACCAACAAAATCATGGGAGATTTCAGATGATTTGAGCAACAAGAACGCGCTGGTTTGAAAAATGTCGGATCCTGCAAAAGATGGGAGACATCATCATTCTTTGTTTGTGAAATCACAATTCAATGACCCTTAAATCGCCATCTATCTCCATCAAATCTCCAAAAATCGCCATCTAAATCCCAATGATAATCCACAAATCTCATAAAATCCACAGAAACAGATTTGAATTTGGACAAATTATGATCTATAAAATCCACTTCATACATGATACCATGGAATTTTATCCATCTAAATCCAGATTATACTCCAACGGTATAATCATGGATCATCCATATAAAAATCCATATAAATCAAATATAGTCAAATCCCAATCACCTCGAAATCATCATCCAAAATGCCCGATGTTTTGACGAAGGTCGAAGGCAGTCTTGGAAGGCAGCGTCACCTGCAGGGGCGAACCCGTCTGTCGGGGAGACCCAGCAAGACCTAGGTGGGAGGAGATCTGTTGGGGGAGTGTTTAGCTGACTTTAGCTGAGTTTAGTTGATTTTGATTTTGACCAATTTTTGCTTCATTTTTTGCTGAATTGAATTGGTTCTAATTGATTTTAGTTGTTGAGTCGAGGATGCCAAGGGGGTCTTGGCAAGTGCAATGAGCTGACCCCTTCAATATGACAGAGCAGGACACCGTGAACCCAGGACATCTTGACCAAATGCATAGCTGGTTGGTGGTTTCAAACATGCTTTTTCTCCATAATAAATATATGGGATGTCATCCTTCCCATTGACGAACTCATATTTTTCAAGATGGTTATTGCACCACCAACCAGAATGATGCTGTGGCTGGTGACCTGTTCTCTCGTGCCAGTAGGGTGTAGGAAATGATGATGAGACCGGCTGATGTCGCCAGGGAATTCAACTCTCCTGTGGTAAAGTCACAGCTTGCGAACAGGAAAATTGCCATGTTTTCTTTTTTTCGGTAAATCAACTATACACGGGCCATTTTCCATAGCAAACTGTTAAATGTCCAGAGGGTGGGTAAAAAAATCATTTATAATATACAAATTCCACCCATACCAAAGTACATTGTAGTCCGACAACGACCTTATTTCTTGGTGCGTCCAAAGCGTAGCAGGTTCACCTTTGCGGGGGCTCTATTCGAATCGGGAGAATGGGGTTAACTTGGAGATATCTACCGAGCTTCGCAGACATAGTACAAATAAAGACACATATGCTTATATATATACATATAGATTAATATGCATAGATACATATTTACAGGCGCCAAGTGATATGTAAAATCACGGTATGTAATCATGTATATAAATATAAGTTGTTGTTTGTTGTTTTTGGATGTTTTTGGATATTCTTGGTTTGTTCCAGTTGTTTACGGCAAACGGCCGGCTCTAAATTGTTGATGGTTCTTGTGGTGCATTACGATGTTGTTCCATGATTCTTTCCATGATTTTCCCATGAAAACCATGTATTATCACCATTAATCATGGGGAAGATCACCATTAAATCACCATGTGTATTCTTCACTTATTTTCCAAATGATTTTGTACCGATTCCATATATTTTTGGCCTATTTTTTAGGGCTAAATTTCAGGGGATATACCCCCAAAATATGGCCTGAAATATGATTCCCATTGAATGATTTTATCATGGATTTTCCCATGTGTTTACCTTTTTATCGCCAGGATTCTCCCCCCAAAACACCACTCCGCCTCTGCAGCACGAGGCCCCAAGCAGCACCGGGAGACGCTGCTCTTTGCCCAGCGGGCCTTCACCTATGGAGGAGGCTCCCTGGTGAATTCTGGGTGGAGGTTTCATGGGATGTAATTGATATAGCGGAAAAAACAAAAAAACAATATATGTTCCATCCTTGTATATTAGTTCTTTATATGGTTTATGTAATTAACATTTGTTAATATGGGGATATGATTGAAAACTTAAATAACAACATTGGAATGTGTACCGCTGGGGATGGTCATCAATCGATTTTCATCTGGATATCAAGAGATATGGGGGTTTCCAAAGTCATGGGGGTACCCCAAAATGATGGTTTATTCCATGGAAAATAGAATTGAAATGGATGATGACTGGGGTTACTACTTTTTCGATGGATGACCTTACATAATATTTACCCATGTACCTTGACCATGGCACAGTGTTGGTGTTCCTTTTAAGGGAAACAAAAAACAACCCGAATTGGTTGGGATTCCTGGGTTTCCAGTTTCAAGTTTCCCAATTCTGGGAGCTTTCTGTTGAGATCTTTTGATAAACTCGATGCAGCGCATGACTTTTTTTTCCGAGTGAATTTGATACTATGGACATATATATATACATATATATATATATCTGGGTAAATTATAATGACCTCACTGTTCTCCCTCACTGGAATTCATGGTTAATAAGGGAAATCATTCCCAAATGGCCCAACAATTCAGGTTAGTGAATCATTATAATTTACCCAGATATATATATATATACATACATATAGAAATGATATTTACCCTCTGGCAATCAACCGTGGCAATGGGAAATCCCCTTTAAATGCAGGTTTTACATGATTTTTCTGGGAAAACCATCATATCAATGGTGGATTTTCCAGCAAGCCACGTTTCATTACCAGAGGCAATAAATAAAAAAATACATAAATCAATCAATACATGCAATGTGCGGCCCCCTAGATAGCTAAGTTGATGAACATAACTCCCATAACTATGGTTTATGATACCTATAGCCTATAGTTTTTTTGCATTCATGAGGTTTATAAACCAACAAACCAACTTATAACTGGGGGGGCCACATTGTATATACATATATATTATACATATTCACCATATTCACCATTCCATGTTCAATAATTAGTTATAGGTCCATACAATTGTGAAAAATCCCAATGTTGGATAACATAACGGGGGCTAGTTACTGACCCATTCATTAAATTTATATACCATGATTGTTGATTTCTGTTGATATTCCATTAAGTTAGAAAGTTAGAAGATGTGAAACAGTTATAGATATCATCAAAACTTCATGGGAGTTATGTTCACCAACTTATAACTTCTAACTATAGTATAACAGAGTTTCAGATAGATCCTAACTATATAGTATACAATAGTTATAGGTATATAAACCATTGATATATACCATTATTAACCATTATTAACCATTATTAACCATGAATAACTATAGTTATAGGTATCACAAACCATAGTTATTGAATCATCATTACATTAATAATTTATATACCATTGATTTTCCTTTTATACCATTTATAACCATTGATATACCATTATTAACCATTATGAGTGATAGATATACCATTGATATTCCATGCTGCACCTGGGGGACCTGGCAGGTGCACTGATCTTCGTCATGTGGGGCGGGGCGTCTTTGCTGGGCCTGCCGCTTTGCCTCGGATGGGAACGTTTCAGCAAGCATCAGATCGGTGATTTCATGAGGATTTACTGGGGATTTCATGGGATTCCATGGATGGGATTTAGTGGGATTTACTGAGATTTACAGTAGTGGGATTTACTGGGATTTAATGGTTGGTTCGGGGATTGTACAACCTAATATACGGGACATTGTCACAATCCTCGGACAGGGAATTGCTATCAACAAAACAGAAAATGAAATGACCGAGGGAGTGGTTTTGAATGTGGCTCATTTGGGTTTGTCATTCCAACAACACTGGGAATAGAATGGGATATAGTTATACACATACCAACATTATGATATTTTAGATTATGTGGCTTTGTTTGATTTTGATTTACAATGCAAAGAACTGGGGTGCAGCACCAACAGCAAGTGGTACATTGTAGCAATTGTAGCAACATCATCGACCATGACCTGGTTCGGGGTATCACCTCATAGAACGAGGAAATCATCCCAGTCACATGGGTTAACATGTCTGATATCCGACTTACCCCGTATCTTCCATATTCGATTGGGGGTCTTTTTTGTTGGGATTTTATGGCTTCAAATCCATCGATTTTTCCCATGGATTTTTCCATAGTTTCAATGGCTACAGTGTTACAGCCTGGGTAGGACTTAAAATCCATGCACCTGCTTCGACTGAGGATGCGCATGCCCCGGGGAGGCGTGTTTTTCGAGGGTGGCAGCCACTATCAGAAGGCGTGAGCCATGGGGCCCGTGGGGCCCGTGCCGTGGGCCCTCTTGGTTGATGATGAGTTCGAATCATTTCATGATTTGAATCACGAGATCATGAACGATTCATGTGGGGGATAAAAGATATAAAAGTGGGTATCACCGGTGATGGTTGGTTGATGATTGTACCATTGTAAACATTTTTTTAATGAGTAATTATATATATACAATTATATACATTTATCTGGGTAAATTATAACGACCTCACTGCGACCTCACTGGAACCATGGTCAATAAGGGAAATCATCCCCAAATGGCCCAACAATTCAGGTTAGTGAAATATTATGAAATATACCCAGATATTGTACCTTTTGTTTAATGATTGATACCATCATGTACATGAAAATCCCCTAACTATTATGTAAATGTTGATCATTGTATATTAATATACTATCCAATGTGTTGGGGATTATCTTAATCCACTTAACCTACGCGGGAAATCCTCGGAAAACAAACCCCCATGAATATCGGCTAAACCAAGCATCGCATCCCACAAAGAGACATGGAACACCATCCAGAAACGATGGTTGAGTATAGGCTATTTACAGATATTTGCTACCTAAAAAAGGGGGGTGTTTAGTATTACTGTAGGGGGATGGGATGAACCTATAAATCGATGTGAACATGAAAAACCTAGTGCTGCGACGGACTGCGACGTCCTGTTTTTGGTTAGGATTAGGGTAGCTATCCCAAGAATTTGTTTTAGGTTGGTGAATTACAATCTATACAGAACAATAGCATTGAGTAATGTTGGTCCATCAATACCAGCCCCCCCAGTTTATGAGTAGGAGCTAGCAATTTTGGGAGTAATTTATATAAAACTTATTTGGAGGTTTGGAACATTCTTTATTTTCCATATATTGGGAATAAGGTGAACAACTGACTTTCATATTTTTCAGAGGGGTAGGTCAACCACCAACCAGAAAACTTCAGGGCAGTCAGGGCACAATATCCTGGGGTTGATACCATGGGGTTCTGAAGTGTTTTGAAACCAGTCAAGATCACGCGGGAGGATACCCTCTGGTAATTTAACATAACTATGGAACATCACCATTTATAGTGAATTTTCCCATGAACAATGGTGATTTTCCATAGTTATGTTAAATTACAAGAGGGTATTTAATTTGGGCGGTTTTGTCATGCTTTGTCTAAAAATTGGCGGCATTCCAAATTGGTTAAACACTGAGTTTGGGGATAACAGGACAGGCCCTGTCAAGCAGTGACAAACACCTTTGATTTGTTTTTCAATGGGGGTTCAACCATGGTGTATAAGGGTTTTACCAACAAAAAGCTGAGAATACCATTGAGACATGATGCTTCGATGGTGTTGTTTACTACTTGGTGTTGTTTACTACAGAAAGAAAGATAGAAAGAAAGAAAGACAGATAGATTAGATATTATAGATGCCAATGGATAGTCGGATAGTTCGCAGATTTCCACGTTTGATGGCACCGTTGCGGGTAATCTCCCGCTACAGATGGGGGGCAGAACACAGTGATCGAAACGTTGGGCAAGATGCTGGTGAATGGTGGTGATATCAGGCTTGTAGCTTGGCTGGTTACATCCATCATTAGATGGGAAATTATATAAGTTACCATCTGGTTATTTAACATAGCCATGGAAAATTGCCCCTTTATAGATGATTTTCCCATTGAAACCTCCATTTATCAGGGATTTTCCATGGTTATGTTAAATAACCAGAGGGTACCCAATATTGTAACCTGGATGTACTAATATCATAACAGCCAACTTATATCCATAGATCAAGTATGATCAAGCAACAGCCAATATCACTCTTTGGGTGTCCAAAAAATATTGGGAACACCCGTTAAAATGCTCCTATTTTGAATAGGAGCAGTGGTGACAGACCATTGGACTCCAATGGGGTATCCATTGATGTCCTATTTTCAGATAAACTGTTTAAAATAGAGGACAGATGACATAGGAAAATGTGACTTAGGAAAATTTAAAATGTGACTTAGGAAAAATGTGACTTATGATAGAATTTTCAGACTGGACAGATGACAGTTCGGAACATGTGACTTCTTTATTTGTGCCACACCACCCCTAGGTTTGAACAAAAAAACATGTTTTTCGGTCTGTTGGGGGGACGTTTTCTCACTCCACATGTCATCAGCCCCTAGTATATCCTTCTTCATTGATGGCAGTAGAGGTGCCCCAACTTCGGGCCGAAGACGCCGAAGACGCCGAAGACGCCGCAGACGCCGCAGACGCCCGAAGACGCCCGAAGACGCCGAAGACGCCCGAAGACGCCCGAAGACGCAGAAGACGCCGAAGATGCCCGAAGACGCCCGAAGACGCCGAAGA
>Ga0126342_10017981_pt1 | contig 12168 bp, 7 predicted proteins | sample Cyp1metagenome_FD_92528 | JGI IMG/M metagenome (GOLD analysis project Ga0126342, IMG submission 92528) | Coral microbial communities from Lord Howe Island, Old Settlement Bay, Australia - Cyphastrea 1 metagenome | ecosystem: Host-associated > Invertebrates > Cnidaria > Coral ... | reverse complement strand
AACGTGTGAAGCACCTTCATTGCGATGGAGCATGGCAGACTCAAGCATGCACGGTCTTCGCCCAAGAGAACATCAGGAATAGGGTGCCAGGCGCTTCGAGCACCAGAACGACCAAACTCCATGTCAAACTAACCGGATGAAACTACTCCCAGGGATCTGCCGACTCAGCCACACTAACTGGAAAGTCCTGGGCCCGTGGCTCGGAGTTGCCTTCTATATACTTGATTCATATTGATCACTGTATCATTGACTATACTAGTGGCTTAATATTGATTATAATTGCTTGTATATATATATATACTGATTATACTATACTTGACTCATATATATATATATACAGATATGGGGGGGCTATATTATATATTATATATAAATTGCTTATTCATTATAGTATCTATACATACCTATAGGACGGCCAAGACGACGGCGGCCAAGGGGCACTGCTGCTCTGCTTGGCGGAAGGCTCTGACCACGCTGATGGCGTTCTCTCGACAGAGGTTGTTGAAATGATCGTAGACCTGGGTTTGTCTGACATGAAATCCATAAATAGATGATAAAATGATGGGATTGATGATAAATTAGGAAAAATTGGATGAAATTTCAATGGGAAAATGATGACAATTCCAATTTCCAATGGAAAAAAACAATGCCAATCATTGGCCAATCATGGGAACATCATGGGAAAATGATGGACATCCATTGGAATTGGGTATGAATTGGCTATCCCCTTTGTTGCGCCAAGTCACAGGACTGCTTTGAACTTTGGAGATTCGCTTCACATCGAGCACTGCCTTGTTGTAGTACCTCGAGAGGCGATTTCTGGGCAATGCTGCAGTGCTGACTCCATGCCCAGCCAAGGGACTTCCACAGCAAGTAGTACAACCAAAAGGCTGGCAGGAAAGCAAGCAGTGCATAGTATGCAATGCCTGCGCATGCGAAGACGGAACCAGTTCCTCCCTAACGCTTTGAGGCCTTCAGGAAGGTTCCCAAGGAAACAATTTGAACACGTTGAGACAGGTAAAACAGATATCTCATCACATGACCTGACAGTATCTGCCCACGATAACTACTATAAGATAGCAACATTTCTGCACTCCGAAATCAGCACAAATGCAGCCTTGCCAACCAGCATCAATGTTGAATTGACATGAATTAACATGACTTAACCTCTTGTTTCTTGCGATATCTTGCGATATCTTGCTAGCCCTTCAAGATCAGGAAACAAGCTGTGCTGGGACCGGTGGTAAATTCCCCACCTCCAACCATGGTGAAGTTTCCAAGTGCACCAAGGACGGGGACGAAGGTGTAGATCATTTGCCAAATCACATCCTGTGCTCGACACCAGGACACTGCCGGTCACTAATCGGTCACTAATTCATGACTTGCTGTTGATCTAATTCATGTTGAGTTTCCGATTTGCCTGGACCCTTTAAACATGACATCCATTGAATCCATAGTCGATGCGCAAACATGCGCAATCTAAAAGTGGAGCGCGTGTTGACTACTCGCATGTCCTCAACACATCTCAACACATCTCAGCACCCTACAGTGCCCGACTCAGTCCTTGTCGATCTCTGACATATCCTTCGAGAATCTGTTGATGATGCGGCCCTGGTAGAGGTGGGCACTGGCACTCGGCATCTGTCTGTTCAACTTCAACAGCTGGGGAGTGAAAGAGTCCTCTGATACGCAAATGAATTAAACATGCAGTCACAGGGTAGTGTGTCACAGTCTATCATAGTCTACCAATCCCAGTAAGCTAACATGGCTATGGAAAATATTGGAAAATCATGTTTTTTTCAAGGCAAATCATAAATGAGCCATTTTCCAAGTACCCTTTGGTAAACTAACATAACTATGGAAAATCACCATTTTCAATAGCTATTTTGACATAACCAGAGGGTACTGCAACTATGTTAAACCACCGGAGGGTAATCCCCAGCGTCAGTGCCTGTGGTGTATCTTGGAAGAAGGACATCGGAGCTCGCAGCACAGACTCGAACATGGCACGATGCAAACGCCTGTCGCGTTTTGCTGCGGCGCATTGATCTAAATTTCAGATATTAAAAGATAAAAACAACTATCCTATAAGTAGATGTAAAAAAAAAAAAAACTATATATTCTACAACTTTGATGATCTTTGGATGTTTCCAGCTCCGACGTTTCCGCCGCACCTTGCAGCGCGGAAGCCATAGATATTTCCACAGAGGTCACCTGAGATTTTCATCAGCGAATTATCAAAGCCATGTGGTGTATAATTATGAATAGTATTATAGCATTATAAGTATGAATACTATGTGGTGTATTAATACTATAATTATTTATCTAATAATCTGATTTTTAATACTATAGTTCTTCATCTATAGTCAATTGGAATCAGAATTCACTAATAGCATCTATATGCATCTATAATATTCTATGATATTCAATACATTCCTTGAAAAAAACAACTGAGTCCTGAGTTTTACTTTCTCCTTGGGGGACTCTTTCTTCTCCGAAAACATGCCACCAAGGCTCGCAAGGTGCTTAAAACCACAACCTGAAGTGGGGAACTGTGAATTCAGCGGGATCCAGCGACGATACCTGTTGAGTTCCCCATGAACTTTGGAAACATGTTGAGATTGAAACTAATTACGAAGAGTCATTGCTCCATATTATTCCATTAAAATCGCCATGAGCTAGTTGAGGTAGATGTCATTCCCTTATTCCAGCATTTTTCTTTGCCTACAAAACGTACCACAACTTCCATTTCTGTGGTTTCCAACCACGCTGCTTTTTCAAACCTTGGCCCGAGAAGCAATCACACTGAGGATCACGTAGATGCTCAAGTAGTGTGACCTGGCTCCAGGCGGGGTGTCCAGCTGTGCCGAAATTTCCAGCCACTGGCTGCCACCGAGCCACGTGACGAGGGCGCCGGCGGCTTGATCAGAGACGCCAGCCGTCCAGGTAGCCAGCCAGATGGGCAAACTGAGATTCATCACTTCGGAACCTCAGCCGATCGAATACCCCCCCCTGAACCATGTCGGAACCATGTTTGACGTTTTGATAGCGGAACACATGCTGTTTCACGCGGTTTCTTGCTGTCTCTCTGTGCATATCTGTTTAACCAGCACTCTCATCTTCTACTAGACTACTGGATGCCCCAGTCGTGCTAACCCCATTGAACGATCACCAACAACCAATTCATTGCACGCTTCAAGAAGCCTACATAGAGCGACACCAGCAGAGAGATAGTGGTGCAGCCACCCATAGATTGCAGGTAGTAAACAAACACCTGCGACAGGAGCTCAATGTCTCCAACTGGGGAGTTATTGTGCAATTGTTTATAAATGGTTAACCATTATATCCCCAATGAATATGATTCAGTATCCCCATTGTATTACATATGATTGTCATTATATCATATTATATCCCCATTGGATATGGAATATCATCCCATGGATTCCATTCCAGCTGAGGGAGAAAGTGTTCGTCCTCGCCTCTCGACTCACTTGTCCCGTGGCACGCTCCTCTTCTGCTTCTTCTTGCTGCTGGTTCGAATCTTCAGAAGGTTTCTGGAGGCAAAGTTCGACACAAACAAACGCAACACACCTACCCTCTGGTAAACTAACATAGCTATGGAAAATCACCATTTTCAATGGGAAAACCCACTACAAATAGCCATTTTCAATAGCCATGTTAACATAACCAGAGGGTAAGCCTTATGATTTTTCAGTTCATTCCCAAGAATTTCAAGAGGCAAGATCTCATATGACCCCATAAAGGCATGTTAAAAATCCTCTCCTCGTCAATGGACCCAGCAGATTGGGCACTTACTGCCCGGCCAAGAAGCGGTTGCTGCCTTAAACATTGACAGCGACAAAACGGGACCACCCGTTTCGTCACCATTTTCAGGTCAAGGGTGTCAAGGGAATTAAGGATTTTCTCTGAAATATGTATGTTAGAAACCACCAGCATTTGCACAGAAAATGCTAAATCAGGTATAAGACGTCAGAAGAGCCAACCTGGTCTGTTCGAAACGCACCACGGCGCAGAAAGATGTGCTTTTCATGGATGTATAAACTGTCCCGATGCCTAACATCTGCAGGGATGCAAACGATTCATCACTTCATTACTCTCACAACGCATACAAACACATTGTCATATGATCACATTTATACATATGATATATATAAATATATATGTATATATGTATATATGTATATATGTATATATGTATATATATATATGTATGTAGAGTATTATAATAAAGATATCATATCTTATAAAGATCATATCTTTATATCATAGAAACATGTATAGAAATCATATATTATTCATTATATATGCATTAGATTTTAAGTATTTTATATATCATAACCGCTTTCCGTGGCTTCTGCCATCTTCAGCATGGCAAGGAACGGAAGATCTGTCGCAGTTCTTTCACCAATTCCCTGGGCCGTGAGAAGAGCCTTGCGGGGCACGCGACAGGGTAAAATGGGATAATCGGAGATATCAACAATCAACAAATATCAACTGGATCATGTAATGGTTATTGATGATACTGTGTAATATTATTGATATGATTATTATTAACATTATTAGCCATATTACCAGTTGGTTATCAACATCAACTATTAATCATATTACTGATATCATGTAATGGATTAGTATGGTGGATATCAGTCATAGTTGATGAAAATAGTTGCTTTACCCATTTTCATAGCATGGTGGTTTTGCATAGTGAACTGTAATGGATTAATATGAACAAATATCAACACAATATCTGCTTGGTGGTTGACCTACCCCTCAAAAAAAAATATGAGTCAGTTGGGGTTATTCCCAACTGAATGAAAAAAATAAAACATGTTCCAAACCACCAACCAGTCAACAAAATATGACATTTACCATTATAAACACACATGATTAATCATGTCTCAAGCGGAATCGAACCTGGAATCATAGTCGCACGAACATGTTCACAGTCTGCAAGGAAGACTTACTTGCAGCAGTGTCAGAACATGTTTGAGAGATTTTCAGAGCACGCATTAAAAGCATACGACTTTGCATGTGAAGATATTTGTCCAAATTAATTTAAGGGACTTACTGAAAGACCTCTTCAGTGCCTTAAAAGCACTGGACCAACTCCGAAATAAACAAACAACTTCCCACATCAAACAACTCTTGACTCTTGATATCATTGAATATCATTCAACATCATTTAATATCATTCAACATCAATCACTATCATTTAATACCAGCCAATATATTATATTAATAACTCATATCCAACAGTTCTGTGGGTCTCTGGTTTTTCTGACCTTTCAAGGTCCTCTCCCAGATCGCCACAGACTTCACAACGAGGCCTTGAGTGTGGCACTGCTGCGCTGGAGCTCTTCATAGCTTCCCATAGAACCAATTTTTCCGTCTTCCAAGACCAGCAGCAAATCCTCCAGAAATCTGCTGTGATTCATTGTGATTCTATGTGATTCATTGTGATTGTGCAAAAAAAAGGAGCTCCATGGTACTTGCTGGAAGTTGCTTCACCTTTTGCTGACAAGGAGCGCATTGACTGGCAAATTCCAGCCTGGAAACGTCACCCCAAGTGGTCAAAACATGTCAAAACACACCGAGTCCACTGCTTTCAGCAGCCCAATTCCAACCTGTTCATCGCAACGACCCGTGTCTTCTTGCCCAAAAGGCCTGCAACGAGCGGTTCACCATGGTTCACCTCTTCAGCTGACTTTAAGAAGTCGATGATCACTTGCAATAACTACCATGGTCTACAAGTCTTTAGCAGCTGCAAACAGAACGATGTTACGCAGGACAAAGGGAAAATCATCCATTTATAGATGTTTTTTACATTATAAACCAACCATTTGTGGACAGAACCAAGCACATACCAATCACTTCTTCCGTTGGCCAAGTAGGCAAGGCCTAGAATGGCATTCTCGTGAACACTCTTGGCGACGTGAGCATCAAGGGCACTGTACGGGTCGTCCAAGAGGAAAATGCTGCTGGAGTGGAGCCTCAGACTCAAACGAATTTGGACTAAAAATTGGGCATCTCAGTTGGTTGAAGTTGGTTAATGCACAAAACAACCTATGTGATATACCTCAGTTATGGATAGTTATGGTTGATGCTTAACAACCTATATCAACCTATATGATATACATATGATGTGTTACGCTAGAGTGTTATCTGGGTAAACCCGCCATGGTGATTCACCACCATGGCGTGCCCCATGGTACCAGCCTTGGTGCCAAGATCACATTGAATGCTTAAAATGGTTATATATGTCGACGGATATAACATGATATAACATGATAATGTAACCAATATATCATACAAAAACCATTTCCAGTATGATTCAAGAGTGATCATCAGTACTCAATACACTGGCAAGTGGCCGGTAGCAAGCTCGAGCAAGGCAAACCCGGGCTTTTTGACCGCCACTCAGTGCAATTCCCTTCTCACCCACCTTGGTGAAGTTTGTTCGGAAATTCGGCACTGAGTTGCTGATGAGATTTGGAGAAAAGAAAAGGCTGAATTGGGCCAGTAGTTTGGTATGTGTGGTCAAGTTTAATCTTCTCTCCCTATGAAGAATCATGTTCAAATGCGACAGAATATGACAGAATACTCAGAATATGTGCCAAAAAAAAACTGCTCAGGTGACATCTCTCTTCTACTTCCCGAATCTTCCGTGTTGGCCACTGCCGCGGCACTTTGGTCTGGTCCCCCGCTGCCAACTGTTCAAAATCCTGCACGAGAAGATTGGCGACTGACCGCAGACGCCAAGCAGCTTAGGCAGCTTATGGATTCAACTCCAACTTCACGCACCTCTGAACTGTGAAATACTGTGAAGAGCTTCATGTGCGAATAAACTTATTGTTATTGTTATATATTGTTATTGTTTCATCAATCCTTAAATCTTGTCTTGTTGATCTGTGATGGTCATGGCGACACTTAGCCTGATCCAGCTTGCAGCATCGGATGCACTCAGTGTAATGCGCCTGGCACTTGAACGACTTGAACAAGCCACAGAAAAGGACACTTGATGACACAACTGTGTTTTTCAGGCTATTCATGCACTTTTTATCTACATTTAGAATCTACATGTTCTTTAGGTAGATGGAAACTGTGTGCAACAGTGTGTTGGGTTGTCTCACTACATCTCACTACCAAACAGGGCACAATGAGCCTCATTCTGGCAATCCACATTCATCAAAGGCGTCTAGTCTATGTCCAAGTAAACAAATTGAAGCACGACATGAGTTCCACGTGTTTCTCGTTTTTACTCGTTTTTCTCCAAGGAAATTCTTGTTGTTTAACGTGACGCTCCCAACCTCTGCGTAGGGCTCTCCAAACAGGATATTCTGCCGAACCGTGGCATTGAAAATCCAGGGCTGCTGCGGCAGGAATGACAAAGGCTTCTGCTGCGAGACCTGTCGCTGTAATGCGACAGAATCTCTTAGATTGTCACCAGAAAACATCTGGGATTTCCTGATATATAATATAACAATATAACTATAATTAATTATCCTATTTGGTCCTATCACTATTATAACTATAATTTATATGTATAATTAATTATCATCCTATCTGGTCCTATCTTATCAGTACCAGCATCACTAAGGACCCACATATCCTGCATTTGGATGCTGCCATTTGTGGCACGGTGGACCGGTTACTACGTGCTGTCATGGCGCTAGTGCAGGTCCGGAGTCCTCCTTCTGAGGCATCTCGCCTGAACAGGAAATGATAAAAGCTTCTGAAATGGGCACCAGGCTAAAAATTACAATCTATTATAGTTATATTTATAGTTATAGTTATAGTTATCACATCACATCAATTAATTATATAACAATATTATATATAGATATAGATTTATGATGATTTATGCACATCTCACAGCATCAATCATAATGAGTCAACATCTTTGAAGAAAATAACTCACGTCTCTTTGCGCCTAAAATCGCTTGTAGGAGGGAGCTCTTCCCAGCACCTGTTGCTCCAACGACTCCGATCAAAGCACCTCTTGGCACCTGGCAGATCTCAACATATCTCAGGTGAAAAGTGGTGAAAAGTGGTGAAACTGAAGGATGAAGGTGATATGAAGGCGATATGAGGACCAAGTTCTGCAAGTTGGATGGTGAAACATGGTGACACGTGGTGAAACATGATGGAACCCTTGATGGAAGCCAGGTCTAACGATGTCTAACGCCTTGCCCAACAGCGAAACGATCAGCTGCAGATGCTGTGCCCCACCTTGAAGGACAAGTCCTGTAATGCGAAAGGGCCTTGCGTACAAGACATCTACATCAGAGAATCCCTGGGAAATCTGTTGATAAAACAAATTTCGATGTTTGCAATTCAATAAACCGCCTTTTGGATGTTTTGGTCGTGCAACTTTGTAACCAGTCGTTTTAGAGCCTTTAGAGCCCTTTTCTACGCTATCAAAGTCTGAAACTCACAGCCTGAACGGTCTCAACGGTCTCGCCTGGTGCTGCATCTGCTTCGCCCGAACTGCTGCCACTGTCACCGCTGTCACTGCTGGACGCATTATCTTCACCTTCCTGCTGGTTTCATGGCGCTCGCGCCACATACAATTCATACCCTCTGGACATTCAACATAGCTATTGAAAATGGCCATTTATAGTGGATTTTCCCATTAAAAATGGTGATTTTCCATAGCTATGTTAAATTACCAGAGGGTATCTTTGCAGAGTGTTGAATCTTCTGTTCAATTTGAACAACTCTGTTACAGCTGACAGCTGAACCACTTTACATAACTTAACCATAACTGCCATATGAAAACTGCCATAACTATCCACAACTATCCATAACTATCCAGTACACCCCAGCCTCGATGCTCCATGAGAAAGACGCCTTGTCGAAGATCACCGCAGTCTGCGCATCCAGCTCCGCGCTCGGCATCTCCTGCTCTGTTGGCGGGGCCTCAATAGCAGCAACAATGGATTGGTTCAGGGGAAAACCATAGAAAAACCATGGAAAAAATCTACAGGAAACCATGGTTTTACGGGTTGAACACAGAGTTAAACGTTTGTATTTCTTTAAAGTCTTGATATTGTCTTGATGAGTCTTGTAATGTTTTCCACCGCCCAATTTATAATATATCAGTATATCAAATATAGGGATGTCAACATATGTCAACCATGCATTATTAAAAGGTCACCCCATCAACTGCAGCAATATCGACTCAGCGTGGAAACATATGGAAACCAGCCTCCGGTAGAAAACTGGCAATGCCCTTGACCGCTGGCAGATGTGACTCTTCCAAGAAGAAAAGGCTCTCGATGCGCTTGGCTGCAACATAGGCCTGCCGAAGCAAAGTTGGCTCTTGAGATGGTCTGAGATGGTCTGAGCCTTCGACAAATTGCTGTTGGGAAATTGCTGAGCGTGTTCATGCTTGGAAGATCAGCAGCTTCAACTAATTCATAGTATACTTCTACATCTGATGTATATTGATGTATTCTCTCTGAAAAAAGGGCCAAAGTAAGTCCAAAACTGGTGGTTTCAACATGTTTCAACATGTTTCAACCATCTTGAAAAATATGACTTCGTTAAAGTCAATGGGAAGGATATATTATCCCTTTTTTATGGAACATAATCCATTCATGTTCCAAAGCAACCAGAAAACGTCCATAAAACCCCGACCTCGACGATGAGATTCAACACCCAAGGGATGGTAAACAGCGGCTCCTCGACGGCACAAGCGCCAAATGGATGGACTTTAGGTCGTAATATGTCATTTTGTTGGTAATAAATACCATAGTATTGGTATATTCCATCCATAATTCATATATTCCATCCATAATTATCCATAATTCCATCATATTCCATCCATATTGGTAATTCCAAATGTTGGAGAATTATTCTTAATCAGCAACAAAGACTTGAATTTGGGATCCAGCAGTATTGTGAGCTAGACTCCTCTTGCTATGGCGAATATCGTGCCACAACAGCACTGAGTTCTTCGGCTCGCCCACTTCAAACTAGCTCAAAAAAAACAGCTCTGAAACCTCAAAACCTGAGAACCTCAAGTCCACCTTAAACAACATGACTATAGATTTATCTAATAGAGATATAACTTATATACTTAATTATATAACTGATATCCACCTTTGAGCTGCCGGCCAGCATTTCCTGCACCATGTTCAGGAGCGCAATAGCTGTGAAGGCTTGGGCAGCTGTGATGGATTTCTCTGGATTTAACCAGCTGTAGGAGCCGAACATCAACGCCGTGCAGCAAGGCACCTGAGGCGAACATCACCACAGCCAGAAACCAATCCATTTAAGGGGCGTGGACCTGGACATACCATGACATACAGTTGCTGCTGGAATCACTGCTAGAATCGGTTGAAAGTTGCAAACCATTGGCTTCGCTTGTCCTAGATCCGCAGTTTCCTCCAGCATGCCAATCGTTCTGAGAGCGGCGCAATGCTTGACCATATCGCTTCAAAACAGGTGAAGATGCCTGCAATGCCAAAAAGAAAACAACACGCTCCGATATTTGTGTCAGCAAAGATCATTAGAGCAACTTCTGATCTGTTGACAACGGCCAACGCTGAGCGGATGAGACTGTTAAAAGAGACGCCATTTTCAAAACGGATCACAAACGGTGGGCATCGAGGGACACAAAAACTCTTGCGAACATATGCTGTTGTCAATCTCGGCCTTTGCACCAGAACTCAAAACATGGAAATGAATACCCTAAGTAAATCAACTATAGATGGCAATTTTCAGTGGCTATGTTAAATTACAAGAGGGTAACATCAAACAAAATCTACACACCACACAACGCTGGTGGCCAAGTGTCAATACAGTCTCCAAAGAGCCAGCAACTCTGCCCGGCGTGCAGTTTCCACTTTCGCAGTGGCAGGTTCCTTCCATGAACATCTTTGCAGCAACAGGAGGTAATCAAACAGCAATTGATCATATACCATCACACAGACACCATCACGATATACAAAATATAATAATATATAATAATATTTAATATTGTAGTCTAATGATGTATGTTATATATATATATATATATATGTTATATAATGTTATATATATATGTTATATATATGGTACATATATGTTATATATATATGTTATATAGATGTTATATATATAGTATAATTTAATGTGTTCATGTTACCACCATATACAACATTTGATCTGATGACTAGATGCAACATGATGCAACCAAACCAAAAATGATCCAACATGCGTTGATCATTTGGAGCATTTGAGGATGTTTGAGGTCTCTTCCAGGCAATTTCTTTCTCTTTTAAGCTCCTCCCAGCCGTAACACTTGATGACATTGATGCTGCTAATGACCTGACAGTTCCATGGTCCATTTTCAGCTCACACAGGCAGCGATCCGCAGTGGAGATCAGTTCTCGATACACCCAGAAATTGGGATGATGATAGATCTAATCTGGTTGGTGGTTGAGCCACCCCTCTGAAAAATATGAAAATCAGTTGGGATTATGACATTCCCAACTGAATGGAAAAATAAAAAAATGTTCCAAACCACCAACCAGTAATGATATCGATGATATCTGATGATGCTTTTTGTTTTTACCACGGACGTTCAATTCTGGTGCCAATGTGAAGTTCAGAACCAGGAGACAACGCGAGTGCAACACACTGTACCCCTTTCAACCATCACAAGGCATCTCTTCAAACAAACTTGCTTGGTGGTTTCTTCCACTACAAGATAAATCAATTGGGCGCATCTTCCAAAACAGTGTGGACAAAATGCTAACACATCAGTGCGACAACACACCCACAAATGCCTAAAGTCAATGGGCGGTTTGCTAGATCCCATAGCAGTGCCAAGGCAAGGCATGCGGGGTCGCCACCTCTGTGGCTTTCCGAACTCGTTCATCGGTTTGAGCTTGCTGCCGATCTTCCAGTCGATTCATGATGTACATCATCGCAGGATTCAAGAGGATGACCTTATGAATCTTATGATCAGAACATCAAATGATAACATCCACTTATTATGACATCCACTCATGTCATATAATATATAGTATATGTCATATAATACCTGTATCCTCAAAAAAGCACAAATAAATGCTCATTTGCGAGATTTCTGCTTTTTGAGCGGTTTTTCTCCACATGAGCGTAATTGCACCACTTTTGGCATTTTTGCACTTGGTGCATTTT
>Ga0126342_10017980_pt1 | contig 12168 bp, 13 predicted proteins | sample Cyp1metagenome_FD_92528 | JGI IMG/M metagenome (GOLD analysis project Ga0126342, IMG submission 92528) | Coral microbial communities from Lord Howe Island, Old Settlement Bay, Australia - Cyphastrea 1 metagenome | ecosystem: Host-associated > Invertebrates > Cnidaria > Coral ... | reverse complement strand
TAACACAGTATATTATAATCAAAAGGAAGTATTCTGCGACATTTGCCAGCGGAATGTGAAACAATGCAGGTTGTCCAAACATCTTAAAACCGACAGGCATATCAACAAGGAAAAACTCAAAAAAAAAGAAAAAAAATGGAGGAATACTTGAAAGATGATGAAACCAGAATTGCAAAATTGAAACAAATCTGGAAAACCATTGCACCAAAAAAAATTAAAAGACTTTTTAAATTTATAATATTATTTTATGATATTATATGATGGTCACATATTATGATGAAATTTATGATGAATTTTTATGATTTGAATTTATGTGATGATGGATGATGATGAAATGATGTGGGATGATGATGTATAAAATGATGTGGTTCTATTTTGTGTTGATACGGTGATGAAATGATATGAAATGTTGTGAAAATGAACTGTGGTGAATGATGAAGTGATGGAGGTGGATGGTATGAACTTAGGTGTGTTTGTGTCTAACTATATATATATATTTATGTAGTTTCTTTAATAACATACATATATGAAAACATTGGAACTCCAACCAAATGTCTCATTCCTTTCACCATGATGAACCGCAGAGACCCACAGAGCGAACCCCTTTATCACAAATAGCTAATGATTTCTTTCTCACAACCCTTTAACACAGATGTTTGCATAAATTTCATTCAACCCATAAAAATATAGGCACCAGTGCCCACAAGATGAAGGAAAAACCCCTAAATTAGCATAACACTTCACTTCAAAAACTAACCAGACCTAAGAAAAATTAGGTCCGGGTAATGCTGCTGACACTCCATTGGCTAAGCTGCACTAGCTATTCACCCACTGAGACATTCTGCCACGGTGGCTGCTCCAGCCACTCTGGCAGAGTGGCTGAGTGGCTGAGTGGTTGCTTCGATTTCGCGAGCCGTGTTGCACATCCACTCATATTTCGCCTTGTGTGCCTAGATCTTCTGATCGCCTAGTTATTTGTACCGGAAGAAAGTCAAAAAATTGGTACGCCAATGATGTCGCGGATTTCCCGGACTGGTGGCTAAGTGGGCACCAACACAGAACCCGCCGATTGGTCGGCCAGGACTGGCAATGTATAAGCCAAGGTTCCGATATTGTCTCAAACATTTTCGAGACCAAATCTCCAAATAGTGCTGTCCTCTTATTGTGTTAATTTTTTTTTTCGTTTTAAATATAATCAAATATGTAAAATTTCATGCCAAGGACGGGCCCAGGAGGACGAATTATCTTCCGAAGTAGGTTCCGAAATGCACAATCCACGGTTCGCAAATCACGTGTATGGATTGTCCGGTGCCCAGCTCCGTAAAGCGCAACTGGTGTCACCACAGCATCGAAAAATCGCCAGCGATCGGTCACACGTACCGTTTGATCACACAAACCATGTTTATCAGCGGAAAATGCCCGGCTGGGTGCCTGCGAATGGAACTCGGCATCCAAACATGTTCTATGGAAACGACCCACGCCTAGGATACAAACCAACGACCTATGGCAATATTTACCACACTCCGCTTGAATGACCTGCCCATTGGAAAGAAAAAATGGTGAAGTGGACTACGCTTCGTTTGTGAGAGTAACAGTTTTGTGTGCATTTGAAAAAAAACAAACCTGCCGCTGCCAGCAATACAGTTGCTTCGTGAGCGCTGGACGGAAAAAGAAGGATATCACCTGCAAATCTTCAATCCAAAAATTTAGGCATACCATCATGCAAATCGATGCCAAAATCAAAAACTGTAGCCCGTCGTCGCCGCCAATTCGCCATCGCCCATTGAAGAACACACGTGAAAAGCTTCGGATTCAGCACGCACCCTTGACGAACCCCAGCATTGGTAGCAAAACCACGACTGCTATCCGAATTCCCTGCAACCGGTTCTTGTGAGAAATTCATATTAAGATTTAAACGAAATTATCTAAGAGGTATTTCCGTGATTTTGCCCAGGTCCTTCTAACAAACTTTTGTAGGCATCGTCGTGATTTTTTTTGAAAAAAATTGAGCGAATCCTCGCAAGAAGTCTTTGCATGATCTTGTACAGGTCTTGGCGGGAAGATCTTATAAAAACCCTTGTAGGAAGATCTGGTCCAGGTCTTGGTAAGAAAATTTGGCAGAGATCCAGGTGAAATCCGTGGGAAAATCTTGTAGACATCCTTGCGCATTCCGTTTTAAAGTCTTTGCGTGATCTCCTACCAATCCTTGTCCGAAGATCTTGTGAAGACCCACGTGACACCCTGGTCAGTGGACATAACGTAGCTGCTTGTGACCAAAAAAATCCCGCCGCTGCAGTTACGAAAATGTTTCGCTTGATCACTGCTGTTTCCGTAGCCCTAGCCCCGTTAGAAACTTGCAGGTGGCCATAGGGAACACAAACCATCAAAAAAATTCTGACATGTTTGCGCTCTTCCTTTTTTACGCTTACGCATTGGTCGTAGTTCGAAATTTACATCCTTTCCCCCAGCCGACTCCCCCCAACACGGGGGGGGGGGTAGCGGTCTCACGCGCAGAAACTTGTGCTGGTAAAAAAAAAATGTAAGTTTAAGACTCGACGGCCGCGCGTTTAGGACGCAGGAAACTTGAGTTGACTTTGTAAGCCCGAAAATGATTCCTTTTGGCGGCCTTTCTGGAGCACCGGGGTTCTGGGACCAAACATTGAGTACAACAGCGAAGTGAAACGTATACGGCTGGTTCAGGCATGGCTTTTCGGGAGGAAAAAGGCCAAAAAATTAACTTTGTGCTGGTTCTAATCTGCGGAATTCTGGCCGCATTTTGCGAACATGCTAGCCCAACATACCGACATTACGGGTCTGGAAACTCCGAATTTTTCGGCGTCAATTGTTTGTGAAGGACGTTGTCGGGCAAGAAAGGGGTTTAAAAATTATAGACGTTGGAATCGACATACGTCATGGTGACGGGAACCGACGCCAAATCACAAGTACCACTGTTGAATTATTGTTGAACCAACTCAGCACTTCTCGGTGGTGAACAAGCAATGATTCCAACTCCGGGTGGTACCTTGTTGGCAGCTGCCACAGCACCATGTATGAACCAACACGGTATAGGCAACAACTTTAGTCGTAGCGATTCGAATGGGGAGAGCCTTGGAGGGGTAGTAACGATTTTCATTGTGCAAATTTATTTTTTTCTGGAACTATTCCCGCGTGAACAATTTTTTTAGTATGTAACTTTCGTCCGTAAATCTACACGCGAACACCCTCATGACTCTTGATTGTGGGCTACGTGAGCAGTTTTGTGATATGTACGTGTAAGGGGAGGGAGAGAAAGAAAAACAAAGAGAGAAAGAGTCAATGAAAAACACCGTTGCATGTTTTTGATTTTTGCGCTAATGGTTTCTAGATCGGCAGGCAGGGTTGAGGGAGAGGGAGAGGGAGAGGGAGAGGGAGAGGGTGAGGGTGAGGGCGAGGGCGAGGGCGAGGGTGAGGGTGAGGTGAGGGCCAGGGGGAAAACGAGAATGAAAATGAATGGGAATAGGAATGAGAATGGCAATGCGAACGCGAATGTGTCACATTTGATTCATGGCACTCATGTACAGGTCATTAGGTAGATTCAGGTTTGCTTGGCACTTGGAACGATACAGAAGACTAGCATGGCAGAGTTGCTGTTGACACAGCACAAATCAAGAAGTGTACTTTCCTTGCCGCACAGTGGCTCGAAGCAGTCATAGGAAAAAGGTGCGTTCAGTGGCGCACTTGTCTTGAGATGGTAGCGCGGAGCTCTGGTAGTTCCATGGCTACGTTGACTGGGGGAAACTTCTGCAGATGGATGCTGACGCTGTTTACAATTTTCAGCATGGGTCAGCACAGAAATTCTAGATCCAAAATGTGCACTACAGAGATGAACTTGGATGTGAATCGCCGGATGGGATTAACTGGTTTTGCTGGATTGGCAACGTGGTACAATCTTTGCATGGTGCCAGGTAGGAGTTATGAAACAGGATATTTCTGCAGTGTAGCCTACTGCCCACGGATGACATGCGAACCCAATGCGATGTTGCATCTGCCTAAGCTTGACTCTGGAGGCTTGGCTGAGGAGAGCAACGAAGATGATATCCTGCAGCTGGAATTCAGAACAGGGTGGATGAAAAGGACATTTGGCGCTTCTTGGGGTAGAACTTTTCCAGGTTGCATGAACGATGTCTGTAGTCTTGAGGACTATTTTCATTACAATTCTGACAATTTCGACAGTGCATGGACGCAGGAATTTCAAATTAGTTTCCCATGGCAAGCGCAACTCCAGACCATTTCCAGTACTGTGCTGGCAATCTCCACGTGTGCAACTTTCAGAGCGATTCTGGCAATTTCACCGTGTACAATTTTCAGTGCGGTTCTGGCTACTTCAACCTTGCACGCAACAGTGCAGCGTTTGGAATATCAGCTATATGGCCTATGCAAGCTGCGACTTTTCCTCGCAACGCTGACTATGACATGTGCAGGGAAGGGCATTCCCAGCATGATTCAATAGGTGCTGAGAAGTGCAGTGAGGCTGACAGAACAACTGAACTTTATTACAGCGTTGGTGACATGATTTCAGCAGTGGAGTTTTGTGACAACGGTGAGTGCGCTTGTGTGGGCAATTTCACTGACAATGTTTCTTCTGTGTGTGACTGTGAAATTTTCAATGGTTGGCTTGACAGCATGTGACAATTTCATTACACTGGTAGCAGTTTTGTGCAAGTTGGCCCACGATGATTTGCAGTTCCTGGCAGGCTGTACAGGGATGGAGATGGTGATCGTGGCAGTAACTGAAACTGCGCTGGTTTGTGGATGGTGGTGTTTTCATTTGCAGATGAGCCACTTGAGCTGTGGTGATGGCGATGTCAGATCAAGAACATGCAGAAAGATGCAGAGACGATCAGCAATTCGACAGCAACGACAACTCATGGCTTTGCTATCTCTTTGTGGATTTGCAAATGCTAGAGCAATGGATGAACAAGGAGATGTGCAGACAGCATTTCTTCAAAGAATGACATCAATGGCTGAAGCGGCAAGTAGAGCTGCAGCCGCAGCGGAAAGAGCATTGGAAAGGGCATCCAGTGGTGCTCCAGGAGCAAACGAAGGTCTTTCAGCAGTCTCAAGGATTCTCAAATCTCCAGATGTTTTCTCAGGTGATGATCCAATGATTTTTCAACAGTGGAAGCAGCAGTTTACCAGTTGGCTTTCCTTTGGTGACGCACGCTACGTTGAAACCCTTGAGAACCTGGAGAAGAAGTCAGAGGCTCCAGCACTGACAGCCTACAATGCCAATGAGCGTGACATGAGTCAAAAGCTCTTCGCTGTGCTTACATCCTACTTGAGGGGAAGATGTGCACACTTGGTGCGTGCTGAAACAAAATCAAAGGATGGTTTCAAGCTGTGGCACACGCTGGTGCATGAATGCATGCCCAACACCCGACAGCGTGCCTTAGCCCTTGCGCAAGCTCTCAGTGCCTATCCGGTATTTGGTAAGGACAAGAGTGCGCTGGAGTCTATTTTGGCATTTGAACAGCTGGTCATGCAGTACGAGGAGGCCAGTGGCAGCACATATCCTTTGGAGCTCATGTCAGCGATCCTCATCCGGTGTTGTCAACCCAAGTTCAAGAAGCAACTTCAATTATCAATCAATGATGGGAGTACGTACCAGGAGATCCGTGACAAGGTGCTCAAACACGTCCAGGAGCATCCAAGTTACTCTGGAGGATCAGCTGATGGTCCTACACCGATGGAGGTTGACAGGATAGAGAAAGGTGGAGAAGGAAAGAACAAAGGCAAAGGATTCTCTGGAGGTGAATGGATGAACTCATGGGCCTTTAGCCGTGGACGTGGACGTGGAAGACAGAACAAAGGAAAAGGAAAAGGCAAATCAAAAGGTAAATCAAAAGGGAAAAAAACCAGCAAAGGAAATACCAAGGGCAAGAAAGGAGGTCGTTCAAAAGTGGCATATGGCCAGTGCTCTATGAATATGGTCATTGGGCAAAGGACTGTCCCCACATGGTGAATCAAGTCAAGCAGGAGCCCATTGCCCCAAATGCTACAGCCTCATCGCGTCACCAACCTGCAGCCAAAGCTTCAAGCAGTCCAGTGGTGAGACGGATTTTTCAGTTTGGAAGCACTCCTTCAAGCCCTACATCTCCGGTATCTCCAGCAACTTCCCAAGTGCCTATGGTTTTGCTTCAGGACTTGGACAATGATTGGACACAGATTTCAAATGATTCTGGTGATGGTGAATGGGTGATCCTGGATAGCGGTTCAGATGTGAGTTTGTTGCCATCGAGGTTTCAGGCAGATGGTTCGTCTGGTTTAGCCCCTAGTGTTTTACAGAATTGCCAGGGAGGATCACTACATACAACTGGAGTCAAGAAGGCCGAGCTTGTTGCAACGACCCTTGATGGTGAGGAAGTGCTTTTACAACACGAATTCATTGTTGGAAATGTGACTTCATGCCTGGTTTCTCTTGGACAGCTGTATCAAGGTGGTTGAACGATTTACAAGGACAGAGATAACGGTGATCTCAGCTTGATGTCTCCTGGAGATGAAATCAAAATTCCAATTGAGTACAGAAACAAATCATTTGCAATCAAAGCACATGTTCGGCAGGTTGTGGATGCAACTTCCAGTACGAGCATGGCCAGTGAATGCAATGAGGACAAGTTGATGGTGAGATCAATTGTTTGTGCGCCTGATGCAATTGACTTGGCGCCGATGAATAATCAATGGGAGATGACAGCTGATGGGACGCCATTTTTCAAAACAATCACAACCAACTATGTTGATCCAAGAGACACGTGGGGCAAGTATTGGCCTTACCGACAACGTTGATTCGAAAACATCAAGGTGAAGACAGGCAATGGACAGTTGTGGAGGTTAGTACAAAGTTTATGGAAAGGCGTTCTCCATTTGGAATGATTGATCCGTTTTTGCTAACGATGGGTTTTGATGCAGGCTGTGAAACATTGACGATACTTGGAGTTGAGCCACAGACTTTGCTTGACCTTGGTTTGGTGGTGGTGAATGAATCTGGTGATGTCATACTTGAACATGATGATATGATTGGTGGATTGCGTGATGAGCTGCCAGCTGAACAGTTCAAACCAGAGCAACCAAAACAGTCAATTCTGCCAACGATATTCCACAACCGGCCCAGGGAGTTGAAGCTGGTGAGGCCATTGAGGCAGTGCCAGAGATTCTCTTTGAAGGACCTGCAGATTCAGTGACGGTGCGTGATGATTTGGTAGTGACTCCAACTTCACCAATTAAACTGTTGCGTGATGCTTGCAGATGGCTCAGTATTTCTCAGACAGGTTCAAAGCAGAGAATGTTCAGCAGGATTCAACGTGCGAGGGAGCTGGCTATTAAGCGCAGCATGGTTGAGGCAGCACAAGAGCAGTTCAGACAGAACATGCCTGAGGTGAAGGCAGTTCCAATTCCTCCTCAACCCAGTGCAAAAGACACGGCCGATCACATGTTGATTCACGCACCTTTTAAACCTTGGTGTGAATTCTGCGTGATGAGTAGGTCCCGAGCAAATCAACATCCTCATACATCTGATCCTGTGCAAGATGCCCAGCGCGAGCACCCGACAGTACAATGTGATTACTTTTTCATGGAGGCTGGAAAGGAAGATGCAGTAGTGGCTTTGCTCATGGTGGATGTATGGTCAAGGTATGTTTCAGTGATGCCGTTGAAACCCAGAAACGCCCAAACTGTTGGAAATGCATTGGTGAAGTTCCTGAGTGAGGTTGGTCGTGTGGAAAAGACTGAACTTGCAGGGGATAACGAACCAGTACTTGCAGCTGGGATGAGGTTTTGTCAGAAGACAAGAGCAGCTTTGGGTCTTCAGATAATTCTGACATGGAACAGGACCTATGAGAAAACGAGGGCCAGTGTGGCTGAGCGATTTGTTCAGACAGTGCGTGGTCTTCAGAAGACTTTGATTTCACATCTCGAGTCTGCAATTCAGGCAACAATCCCTGCAGGACATCCAATGTGTCAATGGGCGGCAATGCACTCTGCATGGATTTACGACAGATTTCATATTCATTCTTCACTGCGCACCACACCATATCAGTCTCTATTTGGGAGGCCTTACAGTGGCAAAATCGCGTGTTTTGGCCAAACCATTTTTGGACTGGACCCGAAGGCTGACAAATATCGACCAGCCTGTATTCGTGGTGCATGGTTGGGCAAAGATGCAGCTGACATGGGTTTAATCTTTGATGGTCAGATCGTGATCAGTACCAAAGCTGTGAGACGCATTGGTGAAGAATGGGATGCTACGCTTGTTCTTGGAGTTGATACAATCACCAGTCAGGTGTTTGGACTTCGACAAGTTAGGCACAAACAGACTGCTATTCCTCTGCGAACTCCAGCACCACAAACAATTGATGAAGATGCTGAAGCAGTACGTGGCTATGTCTCAGATGGATATTCCCCTTCAGAAGGGATTGATGCTCCAGACAATGCAAGTGGAGGATGCGCAGACCTGGGAGGAGGCTGGCTTGGAGAATCCTTTTTCTCCAGCATCAGCTGTGCAGTCACCAACAGCGATGGAGTCTGAGCCAGGTGGGGGTGTGCCTATGACCCCAGAAACCGATGTGCACAGCGATGAAGAGGTGGAAATCCCTTCAAGTTCCACCAAGCACACAGCCGGTGGCCCTCTTCCTGGTGAATGCTTGAAAGCGCAGAAAATGGATGATGATCCAGTGCCCATGCCAAAGGTGAAAGCAAGTCGAACAGAGGACAACGTCAATCAAGTTGCAGAGATTGACATGTGCCATAACGATGAAAGCATGTTTCCTGAAGATTTTGAAGACGATGCGTTGGAAGTTGATTCTGAAGATGAATGCGTTGCTGGTCATGGGGAAGGTGATGGTCCACCCAATGTCAGTTCAGAGAAGCTGCAGGAGCTTGAAGAAAAGGCAGCACTTGACGAGGTTGAGAAGTTGTATAAGATGGAGGTGATTGAACCAGTGACTTTATTTGAAGATGCTGCAGTGAATGAGAATGTGGTGGACACAACTCTGGTCTATGATTGGAGATTCCGGAACCAGCAGTGGATTCGTAGATGCAGAATTGTGGCCAGGGAGTTCAAAACAGAGGCCACTGATGAAAACAACTTTTCTCCTACGTCTTCATTTGCTTCAGTGCGCATGCTTCTCACCTTTGCCCTCATCTACAATTTGGCAGTGACGGCATTGGACGTGAAAGATGCATTCTTAATGGTTCCTCAGATGGAGATCCTCTACGTGAAAATTCCCATGTGGATCCGAAGATGGACTGGAAGTCCACATGCGCATTGGCTTCTGAAAAGGTGATTTGGAAACATTTTTTGGTGCTCCACCAATTCTACGCCGCCGAGATCCCAATCGAAAGGTGTTTGTCAACATCCACGTGGACGACATCCTATTGGTTTGCAATCCTGGCCTTGTCGAGTGGTTTCAATCGACAGTTGGTAAAACACTTACCATGAAAATTGACGGACCACATGCACCTGGAAGTGGAAGTCAGTTGATGTACCTCAAGAAGAGGGTGACGATGAAGCCTGGTGGAATCCTACTTCAACCCAATTCCACCTACATCCCAAAACTTGTGGCATTGATGAAAGTCAGTGGAAGGAGGAAGAAAGGGTTGCCATACCATGCTACACTGGAGAATTTAAGTGCAGACCTTGTGGTCGAAGATGAGATGCTTGACTCTGAGCAGGCAGCAATTTTCCGATCAGGGCTTGGTTTGGCCCTATACTTGGCAATGGATCGACCAGATATCCAGTTTGCTGTGAAGACCCTGTCCTCCTACATGGCACGACCGAGTGTCAAGGCACTGTCTGCATTGAAGCGCTTGGCTTCATATCTGGATGGTTCAGCTGATGATGGAGTGTTCTTGCAAGCCACCGAAGAGGATCAGTGCATTTTTGATGCATGGAGAAACAATGAACTGATTGACAGCGAGGTGAATGTGCCCAGTGACAAGTCCCAGGCACGTTTCAACTTGGATGCCTTTAGCGACAGCTCTTGGGCAGACTGCAAATCAACTCGAAAGAGTACGTCATCAGGGATGGTGCAAGTGGCTTGATGCTGGAGTGTATGTATCTCTACAGGCTATGCAAGTTCCTCTGCAATGACAGCATTGAAGTGAACAGCAAGGATGTCCAGCAACGGCTCTATATCGATTCTTCATCAGCAATGGCATTGATGCAGCGAGCAGGAACTGGGAGACTCAAACATGGGCAGATCAAACAGTTTTTCCTGCAGAATCTTTGAGAGCTGGCATTTTTACAGTTCACAAGATCAACACGAAGATAAATCCTGGTGATTTGAACACAAAGCGCTTGAGTGGCGAGAGGCGAAAGTTTCTTGGAAGATTGAGTGGTCTTTTCATGACCAATGTGAAGGAAGAGAACGATGACAATGAGATCAGGAGACTGCGCCGCATCAATGAAGTGACCAGACAGCAGTGTGTCAGGTTGATTCAAATGGCAGCAACAACATTTGGAATCAGCACTCAGCTGAAAGGATGCAGTTCAACATCAGATGCCAATATCCCAACAAAGACCTTCACCCAGGAGGCTACATGGGCAATGATGGCAGATTCAATGGATGAATTAGTGGTGTCTTCATTTCAAATCCTGACAGTGGCAAGTTTGGCGATGTGCAGAACTTTCATTTTTGCAATTGGCGTTGGAATGCTGGTGGCCAGTGTGATTTTCATTTTCTTGGGACCACTGACCTGGACGTGCAGCATCATGACGAAGTGGCTTGAGGTGAAGTGTGCAGCCAAGACAATGGGATGGAGACACAGGTTATTCATTTACCCATCTCTGCAATTGGCCCGTTGGTTGCTTGGATGTGAAATCAAATACTTGCGTGAGAGGTTTCAAGCGGCTGGCCAACGTGGAGACATGATGGTTGACATCGAGACGATCTACTCAGACCTCAATGAGTATTTGGATGGTGAGCGCATCAGACCCAATCCACCCAGAGATCCAGTTGATGTGCCCATGGCTGACATTGACGTTGAGGATGAAGGTGAAGAAGAAGAGAATGGAGGAGATGACCCCCCAGATGATGACAATGGCGATGACACTGTCAACATGGCCCTGAATGGTCACCCTTTGAATGGTCAGGTCATGGGTCATGACTCATCATGCAGCAGCTCCAGTCGATGGTTCAGATGAAGATGTGGAAATGGATGGTGAAACGCCGGAAGTTCGGCGTGCAAGGTACATGGACAGTACTCAAGACGAAGTTTCTGAACCAGACGAATGGGCGATTCTACATTATGGTCACATGTGACCAGTATGCATATGAAAGAATGGTGGCATTTTCAAGGGCAAATCAAATTCGGCTGACCAGAGCAGCAAGGACCCTGCAAGAGAGACATGATGCAGAAGCTGCTCAAGGTAACTGGGAAGAAGCTGCAAACTGCCTACCTACGAGCTTTGTATGAGGTGCAAGCACTTATGGACATTGCTTGAGCTGGAACATCAGTACCTGTGGTGGTAGGATTGCGGCAGAATTTCCAGAAAAGTTGGCTGGAAAGTGGAAAAGGTACCAGTAGCAGAATCCCTAATAAAATAGCACAGGTGGTCTGGTAAGTGACCCAAAATTTTGCATGGTATAGGTTGTACAACGATGTGACGAGGAAATTTTCAAAGGTGGGGTGTCACATTTGATTCTTGGCACTCATGTACATGTCATTAGGTAGATTCAGGTTTGCTTGGCACTTGGAACGATACAGAAGATTAGCATGGCAGACTTGCTGTTGACACAGCACGAATCAAGAAGTGTACTTTCCTTGCCGCACAGTGGCTCAAAGCAGTCATAGGAAAAAGGCGCGTTCAGTGGCGCACTTGTCTTTGAGAGAATGAGAATGAGAATCGGAATGGGAATGAGGATGAGGATGAAAATGAGAATGGGTGCGGGTGAGAGCCAGGGTGGGAGTGAGAATGAGAGTGAGAGTGAGGGTGAGAGTGCGAGTGAGAGCGAAGGTGAGAATGAGAGCGAGAATGGGAGGGAGAGGGAGAGGGAGAGTGAGAGGGAGAGTGAGAGTGAGAGTGAGGGTGAGGGAGAGAGTGAGAGTGAGAGTGAGAGTGAGAGTGAGAGTGAGAGTGAGAGTGAGAGTGAGAGTGAGGGTGAGGGTGAGAGTGAGAGTGAGAGTGAGAGTGAG
>Ga0126342_10017979_pt1 | contig 12168 bp, 12 predicted proteins | sample Cyp1metagenome_FD_92528 | JGI IMG/M metagenome (GOLD analysis project Ga0126342, IMG submission 92528) | Coral microbial communities from Lord Howe Island, Old Settlement Bay, Australia - Cyphastrea 1 metagenome | ecosystem: Host-associated > Invertebrates > Cnidaria > Coral ... | reverse complement strand
TCGAAAAAGTAGACACTGATTAACTTAACTAACTTGACTAACTTAACTAACTTCACTAACTTAACTACCCTAACCTCGACAACAACAACAACAACAACAACAACACCAACCACAACAACCAACCACAACAACTACAACTACAACTACAATAGATCGATAGATGGATAGATAGATAGATAGATAGACAGACAGATAGATAGATAGACAGACAGACACAGAGAGAGAGATAGATAGATAGATAGATAGATAGATAGATAGATAGATAGATAGATAGGTAGGTAGGTAGGTAGGTAGGTGGATAGCCAGAGAAAGAGAGAGAAAGAGTGAGAGAGATCAAGCACCTTTCAGTCCATCAGTGGCTTCGCTCTGACATCCCTGATTCACAACAACCAATGTCTCCTATAGGTTTCCTATTTTTGAAACTTCCGCCACCGCCTTGTGCGGTACTACTGGTACTAACAATAATAATAGTAAAGAAAACAAATAATATACGTATCATCATGCCGAATCATGCATTTTGAACACCTTTCCCCCCTTTCCATCACAATTCTGTTAAATCATCCCAAGCCTGAAACATCCCCATCCCGTCCCCGCACCTATCACGGCCAGGCCATATTTGGGTTCCAGGTCTTCCACAGTGTGTCCTCCCAAGATGGGAACCTGGGCTTCGGCGCACTTCTCCTGTCCTCAGTTCAGATGGTGAATTCCCCCCCAAAATGCTGGGATTTAATGGGATTTATAATTTGAGTTCATAGTGATTTAGGAGGATTTCATGGGATTTCATGGGATTCTATCTGGTTTTTGGTTTTGACAATTTACTAAAACGTGTGCTGGAACCCATTTCAAAAGTATGGTAATCTGAACCAATCATCCCAAGTATGGCTGAAAAACAATGATTGAACCCCCAGCCAGCTATTCAAATTGGCAAACCCCTACTAAAAAAACTGGGGGTTATTGATCCAGGGTTGACATTTCAGTACGAACCCCCCGGGCTGTTGATCAAATGTTCTATTTTTTTAGGGTGAGAACCTCCTCGTTGATCAAGCAGGCTTTGCTAATCCGGGGTTGAAATGGCATGATCTTTGTCAATCCAGAACTTACTTCGAGAGACTTGTGATCTTCAACTACTATCCTTTATTGCATTCACTCGGCGTGACGTGACTCTTGATTCAGTCAAATCAATACAGCGCTTGGGTCAAACTTGGCGTGCCAATGAAATTGGCCATGTTGATGCATTCTTCATACTAAACAATCAAACACTCCAGTTGGGGATGATCCAATTTGACCTTATACTTATATCAAATCAACTTCTATCCATATCCATGAATTCCACCCAAACTTGCCTAGCAGGGAAAGTTGAACACCAGAGCCAGTTCTGAGCTGCTGACCGCCCTTCAAGATCCTGCCGCAAATCATCCGGATGATTTGAAAAATGTACAGCGATCTGCTCATTTGAAAACTAAGAGGATATACTGATATACATATATGATCATTTATATGTATGGTATATTCATAAGGATTTTCTAGTGTGTGTGTGTGTGGGTAACTATTCATATACAATTATTTATCTGTGGTTGTCCATATTGATAAACACATAATGTGTGTGTGTGTGCCTCTGACAAGAAATACCTCACTTACATTTCACCGGAGAGGCCTGGCCAATACTGATGATGGCAGCCGATTCGATGGGAAACCCACCTAGGGGTGGGCTCTAGACCCAGGGGACCCAGGCTACAGCGGCTACAACCCCACATCACTCATCATGTTCTGAGCAGTGCCCAAAAGCATCCAAAACCCTAGTTTTTGTTGGTCATCCTTTTCTGTCTTTTCTACTGGTTGGTCGATGATTCTCATATTGGATCAAGGTCATCTCCAGTAAACTAGCTGGTATAAATCCATCATCGTGCAACCAAAGAAATCACCAGGCATTTTGATGCATTTTGGGCCTTTTTTTCTGAGCTTCTAGCAATGTTCATGGCAAAGATGGGCTTGGCCCCCATAGCATACCTCGAAAAACGCCATGGAGACCACCCCGCTGGATCCGTTCGAAATTCTTCTGGGGAACACGTCTGAGAGAGCGTTCGAGGCCGCAATACCTCCAAAGACCTGCCGAGATGTCTAAAGTGATGCAAAACGCATCTGAAAAACGATCACGGCGCCTCCCAAAATGGCAATGTTCAACAGGAAATATGGAAAATTAACAGCCCACATCATCCCACACATATTTTTCGAACCTATGTTTCAGTTTTAAGGTGCGGGGTTCCATGTCAGTTCTCAAAGGTGTGACATGATCTGGATATATCTGGATGATAGGGCCATCCCCCCGAAAGATATGAAAGTCATGCCGGGCATCATGATCCACTGTTTCGGGGACACTCATCATATCATCATGCATTTTTACCAGGACGCAAGTCACGATGTGAAGATATGTGAAGTCACCAAAAGGATCCAAAAGGTTGTTTTGTGCAAGTCAAACCATCCAAGTATGGGATCCAACCATCCAAATATATGATCCATCCATATTATGGTAATAATCATCCAATATACATACAATATACACTATAAACCAAATATGATAATATGGGTGTATAGTGGTGTATATATATATATATTGTATGCGGATGGTTTGGCGATCATCTATGGCGGATCATCTTCAAAGGTCTTCACGCCTCTGGTTCGTCCACAATGGGGGTGAAGAAATCCAGGGTTCCCACAATGGCGATCTCTTCGCTCACCTGGGTCATCTCATATCATCTCGCACGGTCTCTGGGGCAACATTGCAACATTGCGCAACTGATAACCAACCATCATTGAAATTTTCCGCTCATGACATAGTGTGAACCTAGCTTGGGTCACTTCATCCCTTCAAATTGCCACATCTGTCCGAAAATAGGGTTCACTCACTTTAAAGATCTTTAAAGCAGTTGGAACATGGTGAGAAACCAAGGGATGCGCACTTCCCTCTGGGACAACGCCATTATCTACAAGATATTCACCATGTCACACAGGCCCAAAAACCCGGGCCTTATAGACGCACGCATCCTCGTTGGACTTGCCGAGGCCGGCCAAGACATTGGGATCCACCATGGGGCCACTCACAGCCTTGGTGCATGGGCTTTGCTGGTCCACCTGTTGTGTTGTCGTGAAGTCCTCAATTTTGTCTTTGCCATTTGGCTATGAATCAATACCTATTAGTACCATGTTTAGAGGGATGAACATCCATTTACCAGCTATTTTGATGTTCACCAGGGGTACAAGGTTTTGACACACTGCCATTTGATTGCAAATTAAATCCACGTTCAAATCTTTCTAGAAGTTTGAACTCCCCATTTTCTGGGACAGTGCTGGCTCCGAAAGTGCCATTCTGGGAACTGTGGCTAAACAAACCATCCCAAGCAAATGCCCCTCAAATCTCTTCAATGGCTTAAATATTGTTAGATACATCATCGCCACCACAATCGGAAACACAAAAACACACTTGGAACAACTTGGAATCATCAGAAATTCTTGGCTCTTCAACAACGTCAACCCTTAGATGTTTTTCATCCCAAGCCCTCTGCTCCCCTTTTTTCCCCACTTCTCGCAGGATCGGCGGCACGGCGCTCAGATCAACTTCTGCTTGTCCAGCCTGGGGCCCACCAACAGCTTGGCACAGGCCATGCCCATGAAACCCAGGGCGCTGAAGATGGTGATGTCACTCCTCAAGGACCTGGGCAGACAGAGTTGGAGCGTTGGACCTGGGAACAACTGAAAAACAAAAGATTTTCCTAGAATAACCTTCCTTTCCAACCACTTCCTGACCATGAAATCAAGCGTAAGGTTTAAACGTAAAATCTTTAAACTAATTCCTGGAGATGGCCGGCTATAAAGGCAATATAGACTCTTGGTGTCTGAAACCGGCTGGAAGCACTTGGCTTCCTTGAAACTCTATAGAACAATCATGGTCAATCATCGTTTCAAATTTAGTCTTTGGAAACTTTAGAGATATCTTTTGAAGGGCTTGCATGTGTGCTTTCAGAGGCATAAACAACCAACTATGGCATCAACAGGAGACACTCACCTAGATTTTCTAGATGGCTGGACTTGCCCAGCCTACCATGGAACAATATCAAGCGAAACATATGGTGCCCAAAACACTTGATTGTTGAGCTGCAGATACAACAAACATGACCAGGATCTGCAGGTTGTGTCTCCGAGGGGCGACTTCACATGAAATTCGAAGGCCTTCTGATCCACCAATTCCTGCATTGTGGCGCGGCAGGCCGCATGACATCGGATGGTTGGACCCGCCAGTGTTCGCATCAATGATGTTGTATCCATGATGAGCCGATGTTCACTGGCATAGAAATTGATGCCATGATAAAAGCAATGACATTGAACGCGTATAAAACCTATAACGTAACTAGGCCCTGCCAAATAAGGAGTTGAAAGACGACATTCCTCCAAAAATTGGCGATTTTCACGGTTTACATTGATTTGGGAAACATATGGAAATATGGAAATATGATGATCCGGCAGTTCGGCCCCTTTTCCTGGTGCTTATTCTGCTCCAGCCTCCTTCCAGACCCACTTGGTGCTGGTGGTGGTGGTTTGGCCCTTCTCCTTCTGTTCCTTTGCGATCAGCCTTGGGACCGGCTGCGCGATCTCCATCTTCCCAATCTGACATAATCCCTCCTTTAAGTCGCCCAACACTGAGGAAAACATAAGATCTTCCATAATCTTCCTTACACGATCACAAAATGCGATCACAAAATGACTTGAACAAGAAATATGTTTCGGTTTCTCATCCCAATCAGAACCATTTAGAAGTTCCGTTCTTTCGCCAAAACGCATGTATTTCTTCTTCTCTTCAACCTGGCAGCGCCATGGGATGAACCACAATAAGGCCATGTGCGGGAAATGATTTCCCCAACCCCAGCCACACTTCATCCAAACCTACGCTTCAAAAGGTTTCAATTGTTTTCTTATGCACATCTATTGATATGGCATTCCCTCTGTTCAAATTGCCAAAGTGCTTGAAGTGCTAAGCCAACTACGATGGGGTTCCAATGGGTTCCATGCACCATCATCCAATTCTGGGAGTACCATGGAACCCCATCGCCAGACGGCCACCTCCACGTGTTCAACGTCTTCGACTTGGCGGAGGCCTCAGTTGGGGGGGCCACGTCCGGGGTAACATTTTTGAGGACAAAGATCAGATAAGATCACAAACAGATGCGTCCCACAAGGACAAACTCAATTTGGGGTGAATTCCATTTATTGCCAAATAAATCACAGCTTTTCATGGATCACATCACCATTTTTCGCCCTTTAAATCCCACGTTCATCATCATTTTCATTGAAATTCTACGGTTCAGTCACCATTTTAATGGGCCAAATCACCATTTATTCAAGTCTGAAATCCATTGAAATCCCAGATACCCTCTGGTAATTTGTGACAGTTTGCTATTGAAAATGGCCCAGTCGAAATAGTGGATTTTCCCATGAAAAATGGTGGATCTTTCCATAGCTATGTTAGTTTACCAGAGGGTAAACTGCCAAAATCACCAACTTTTTGGGTGTCGCCCATTTCTGCCGACCTGCGACGTGCGACGACGTGCCACCTCGGCACCTCACATCGCTGGGACCCCGTACGCTCTCCGATGGAGGGGTAGCTGCACCTTGGGATAGGGCGAGCATGGGATTCAACCACTAATGTATAACTAGGATTAACCAGGTACATAGATCTAGAATGATCTATATACATGCATATATAATTCATATGATTATTTGATTTTATGTATATATATATAATTCATATGATTACTTGATTCTGTATAGATAGAAAGATGGGAAAATCAGCGGATTGGTTGATTTGAACATAAAAATGGTGATGTTACCCCAAAAATGGGATGAAACCAGCTCCATCATGCGCCCTACCAGCTCTGGAAGACATCCAAGTCATCATAGCCGAAATCTTGGTCACAAACTGTCAGAGCCCGGTGATTTGAAACTTGAAATACTTCAGCCTAATAATACTAATAATCAATGGCCTATGTAAGGGAATATCCTAGCAAAATATGGCCTTATACGGTACAGCACCTCCATTTTAGGATCCTGAAATTCCCATTGAAATGATATCTTAAACAGCAAATCAACTGAAAGCTTGAAATTGGAAACAAGAGTCGGAATTCAAACATCTCGAACTGTCTAACAAGTGAGGAGTTCAACACACGAACAACAAGATACGATAAGTGGGGATCTATGTAAATCTAAACCACCACACCATGGGGATCTGAACCAAGAAAACAATGGGGATATCAACTATGACCCAACTTTGGGTGGCCGAAAGCATTAGGCCATTGCCAGTTACTCATCACTCACCCATTGGTGACCACCAGCAGGATGGGGACATGTTTGTGTTTCTGTCCTTGCTGCTGCATTGGTGGCAGCGGCGCTTTTTTTGCTGGACTCTTGTAACGCATCATGGCGATACGAGAATCAATGAACATCATTCACAATTACTGTATATAATGAACATTCATCCAGTACAGTGAAATCATTGTATCAGATACCCATTAAATTCTCTCTCTCTCTCTCTCTCCCCATATAGACTGAGGCTCCGGGCTCTCGCGGATAGGCTTCATGCATCCACTGTGCAAAGAGACGACCATGAATCGGCACCTACGGCGACATCTTGGGCATGGGAAACCATAGGGAATTCCACTGAAAAATCCTAGGGTGAATCATATATGATCATCATTTTCCCAATGAAAATGGCTGTAAATTGAGGTATAACATGGTATAACCAGCTACAGCCCATTTCCGAGCAAAGCCATTTGTTTGGCAGGGGCGCTCGCACTCGTGGGTAAGACCCAAAGTAGCTGGCTAAAAAAATGCGAGCACGCAGCCATAGAAAGAGAAGGTATGGCATATGTTGACAAACTTGGCAGAGAATCGAGGTAAACATCAAGAAATAGTGTCAAACACCTGCGGTTTTTGTTTCGCATGCGAAAGCCATGCAGCGCTTTGAACACCCATAGCTATCATAGCTATCATAGCTCTGAGTTCTGCTAGACCTTAAGGGCAATCCAACATGACATGATCGTCATATTCAGGAAATGTCCTGCGGATGAGATCTTCATTTTAGACAAAAAAGTAATCCCACACCCCAAAGTCCCCCAAGCACTCAAATAGCAACTCCCAACCATTGTTTTCAAGCTGATTTTTGCATTGGGCTGCTGACATTTCACCTGAAAATGTGGTCGCATTCCCATTTGCATCATTCTGATATTCCGGAAAAAAAACACATCAACTCAATTTCTGACCCTTTCCCTGAACTTCTTTTTCCCGTTTTTTTTTCTGGTTAACCCATGTTAACCGACTGACCCCCCCCAAGTTCCGCTGCTTCCACGTTCCCGCGCGTGCCACCAAGGCGCCATGCCACCGTGGTGTGCCGCCACATCGTCGAGAAGACCCAGCTGACGGGCGGACAACCTGTGGCAACCAAAATAGCGATTTGAAACAGTAACACATACAGGATGGGGCCCCCAAAATAGCTAGGTTGATTTAGAAGTAGCTTAACTATGGTTAATGGTATATAGATATAACTATAGATAATTCTGGCTAATGGGGTTTATAAACCAACTTATAACATCTTATAACTGGGGGGGGCACCACCTTGTATGGTTTTTATGGAATAATACGGAAATAATGCAGGAATTTATCTGGGATATCATGGGACATATGACCAACTTGATAAGTTATTGATGGTGTTTAACCAGCCCTTTATGGGCACTAATGACGAAATAGTGGTGAAATAAAGTATGATAGGGATGATATTATATATATACATATAAAAATACAAAATATATGAATATATGACTAACATTGACTAACTTCAAATATGAGCTGTACATTAATATATGGTCTTTATGGAAAATACTGAGGAAATAAATTGCATTTTCAGGGGGATTTACTTGGGCTATGAGGAAACAATAACTAACTTGATATGATCACTCTGGGTGTGTTTGATGGGGGATTGACACCAAATGGCGTCATGTTCACTACAAATGATGATCAACTGGTACCATGAGGTACAACATCTTTTCGGACCCACATGATGAGTTCACATGATTTAACAATACTGTAACCACTGAACATGAGGTTTTAGAACCACTTGAAGTTAACTTCAATATTGATTGGTGATCTCAACCCGATTTGAAAAGTACTCGACAATTTGGGTTGATCATTCCAAATCAAGGGGTTCCATGTCTGTTTTCTGGAGGATGAACAGCATCATTGGAGGGGTCAATGGGCTGAAGGAGTTGTTTAAGCGAAAACGGTGCTTGTTAATCCCATCCCCCATCTTTAAGATCGCCATCTTATGATCCCAAATATGTGGGACCAATCCCCTGCATCCACCATGGTTTTTGACAGCTGTTTATATTGATGTTTATATATGGGATGATATGATGTGCAATTCTTCCCCTTTGACCAATCCATTGATTCCACACACACACACACATGGAGATATAATATTGTGATATATGCATATATATAGATACATGTGTATAATATGTGTGTGTGTATTATATGTGGTTCAAAACGAAGAAGCATTCACTGCTACAAAACCATGGTTTCATGTAGAAAATGTACCTCAAACCAATCCATTGATAGAGACCCCGGACGTGCGGTTGGCTGGTTGGGACGCGGAGCCCAAGCCAGAGACCTCGGTGAAAATGTTGGGTGCAGATGATTCTTGGGATCTTGAGTGCGTGCGTTTTTTCATCCGGAGGAAGGATGGACTTTCTCAGAGTGTTACCCTCTGGTAAATTAACTTGTTGACCCTGAAAATCACCCATTTTTAATGGAAACTAGTCTTCCAACCCCGATGACTGCCAGGGTCTATGTTAATTTACCAGAGGGTATTTTTGATGAGACAAGTCTTGATGTTTTTTTGTTGGTTCCCTGGATGGGAAAAGGAGTTTAAGCAAAAAGGTGGCGAGAAAGCCGCTTCCATCATCCCGCAAAGGGATTGATCGACTAGCACTTGCTACGGGATATAGACATGATTAATTATCAGTACTTAATTACTAAGTCAAGTATCTTTCCCTACTATGTATTATGTTAAAAATACCTTGGATATCCTTGGATATAATAATGATGATCCCTACTATGGGTTTAATAGCTATTATATTACGCACAATCCCCATAGTGAATTAAGAAAACCGTGGTTTCCCGACTATTTTTTCTGTTTGTTTTAATGGTACTGCTGTAATCATTCCAGTACAGTATGGATTACTGATGAGCTAATAATAATCATACCAAGTTGTTATCGGTAGTCTAATGCCCCATCAACCAACGATTATCCCTACTTGGTTGATTAAGCCACGAGTATAGTTCCCTACTATGGGTACTCGAAAATTAGCATTGATTATCCCAATCAATTTTAGGTCATCACCATTCATCTGATAAAACTGTCAAGATCTGGCAAGGCTAACCAAAACTCAACCTAAAAGAAATATATCAGGTGAATGTTGAGTATATTATATATTGAGTCGAGTATATACTGAATGTTGGGTAGGCAAGCCTGGTTCATGGGTCAACCAATAAATTGGGGCAGTTTCAGTCTAACTCCCTATATTAACCAATCAACCAAGGTTGCAGTTCCAAGGTACCACCATGGCGATCTGCTCGGCGGTACCTGGGTGAAAGATTTTTCAGGCTGCTTTTTGGATGGTATTTTTGAAGCTAATTTTATGGTGATTTAATGGGAATTTAATGGGGTTTTTATGTGTTAAATGGATTTTAACGGTGACTTAACGGTGATTTATATAGTGGGAGTTATGGTTGTTTAATGGGATGTTGTGGTGAGAAATAGGGATTTAACATGATTTAACCAAGAACACCGGAGAATTTTACGGAAATTACCTTCTGGGAATCTAACATTGCTATGAAAAATAGATGAAAATGGCCCGTGTGCAAATGATTTACCTATTAAAAAGTTGTTTTCCATAGCTGTGTTAGATTAGCAAAGGGAACCAACATGTCAATCCACCCAAACTCTTAGCCATACCTTACACACGTCTACATGCCCTGGCAGACCGGATGGGTTGATAGATGGCTACCAGCATGGCATGGCCCAATATTGATGACCCCCGAGAATGAATGTTTTAGTTGATCAAAATATATCAACATAACCAGCAAAACCAATTTCGATGGCCCATGTTTGAGCGTTATCAACAAATTACCAGATACCTTGGTGGCAATAAGTGACAACGATGAGGATAAAACCATTGCGGTCATGACACTTCACCCCTTGGGAAAGGGCATGAAATATCTGCTGCATGGTTTATCATGGTTTCAACCCCCAAACAAAATTATGAAAGTAATTGGGTATCATCCCAACTATGGTTGAAAACATGTTGGAAACACACCAAACAAGTATATTCCTCTGCTTCAGCTCTTGAACCAGGACTATCTTGTCATGGTGCCCTGTCAAAGTCCATGGCGATCAGCTGTTGAAATGAACCAGAAAACACCAATCAGCTGAAGGATTATGGATTCCAAGTGGTCCCAACTATCCCAGGCTTTCCTAAAAGGTGCAGCACCAAGTTGAACACCCACAATTGAATTCCAAGTTGCCCATAGGCGCTGCCAAGCTTTTCTCTACCTGACGTGAATGCTGGCATTCCGACAAGCCAGGAGCAAGCAAAACCCATGATTCGTAGATGATTTTGAAACTCCACAGGATAAGTAGGATAAGCCTAGATTTGAGGATCAAAACGATGCTTTCCTGTAACTGTAGGTTCTCCCTGAAAATCCATTAATCTATATTAATCTTCGTAAAGGATTTCCCTACGGGACCTGATCCATCAAGCTCTCGCACTCGTCGAAGCAGCCTGGGGACGTGGCCATGGGTGGCCATGGGTGGCCATGGGTGGCCATGGGTGGCCATGGCATATTCATTGCTGATCCAAAAGGCTTCAGTGATACTTGGGGAGGAGAAAACCTGGAGATAACTCTGAAATATATTTTTTCCCCCTCTCCTCCTCCAGCATTCAGTAGAGCATGACATGAAACATGATGAAACGTCATCGGAATACGTGGGCCACTTTTTTGTGGAGCTCGTGGTGCCAACGCAGCCAAGCAGCAAATGCTGTAGTAACCTGAAGCGCAGAGGTGTTGATGAGAATCTGATGTTAAACTACTGTTCAACTTATATACAAATACATACAAATACGGTACGTTTTATCCCAACAGCAACAGGCTAGCACTTGCACTGTTTTTTCTTCTTGGTCTCAGCTTCGTGTCGGTGTTCCTGGCCATGTAGCTGGAAACCAATCCCATCTGGCTGTACCACTGGTTTCTCTTCCTTGCCAGGAAGGACTGAGGCCAATTGCTGGAAGAGCATTGTGACATTCTCTCCTCGTTTTGCACTTGTCTCCATGAACATCAAACCCAGCTCCTTGGCCAGCTCTTTGCCTTCCTCCTCTGAAACCTGGCGATCCGAGGCCAAGTCCGATTTGTTTCCCACCAAGGCCAAGACGGCTTCGTTGCCTCGCTCTGCCCGGGCAAAGGCCACCCAGCTCCTCGTCTTTTGGAAGGACGATTGACTGGTGATGTCATACACCACCACGGCAGCTGCAGCGTCACGGATGTAGCTCGGGATGAGGCTATGGTAGCGTTCCTGGCCAGCAGTGTCCCAAAGCTGTAGGCGAAGGGATCGTCCATCCTCCAAATAAGCAGTTTTGCTGTGAAGGTTTACGCCTATAGTGGACGGAGGATGCTCTTCAAAGGTGTCGTCCACGTAGCGGCACACCAACGATGTTTTGCCAGCTAACTCATCTCCAAGTACAACCACCTTGAACTTCTTTGGCGCTCCCCGACAGTCACTGGCTTCCATACCTTGGGGAGAACCTCTGCATGTGGCCTTCAAGCCACTTTTTGCTTGAGCCAAATATGTATGGATGGATGGATGGATGGATGGATGGATGGATGGATGGATGGATGGATGGATGTAATGTATGGTATGTATGGTATGTATGGTATGTATGGTATGTATGGTATGTATGGTATGTATGGTATGTATGGTATGTATGGTGGTATGGTATGTATGGTATGTATGGTATGTATGGTATGTATGGTATGTATGGTATGTATGGTATGTATGGTATGTATGGTATG
>Ga0126342_10017978_pt1 | contig 12169 bp, 12 predicted proteins | sample Cyp1metagenome_FD_92528 | JGI IMG/M metagenome (GOLD analysis project Ga0126342, IMG submission 92528) | Coral microbial communities from Lord Howe Island, Old Settlement Bay, Australia - Cyphastrea 1 metagenome | ecosystem: Host-associated > Invertebrates > Cnidaria > Coral ... | reverse complement strand
CTTTCTTTCTCTTTCTTTCTTTCTTTCCTTTCCTGATTTTGTTTTTTTTTGATCCTTGCGTTTTGCCTTCATTTCGTGAATGTTTCCTTGTGTTTTCTCATGTTTTCTGGATTTTGTTTTTTTTTGATCCCTATTTGTTTTTTTTTGATCCTTATTTGTTTTTTTTTTGATCCTTATTTGTTTTTTTTTTGATCCCTCTCCCATCTCCAAGCCTCCCTTGGATTCCCTTGGATTCCCTTGGGTCCTGGGCCTCCTGGGCCTCCTGGGCCTGGGCTTCCCGACCCACAGAGACGATGCCAAGAACGCAAAGCAGTAGGGCAATCCAATTGAAACAATAGAGCCGGCGCCCCAGGCCTCAGAGGATACCCAGCTAACACCCAGGTGGATCGGTCCCAGAAAAAACGGAAGTTTGTCCCTGTCGTTAAAACCCATGTGGTTGATGGATTTTTAGTCATGACACTATACTCGGATCATTATGGCATGTGATAATTATATGTTGTCAATAATATGAAATCTTCTAACTACCATCTATAACTACCATCTACTCAAAAAAAATGAAATACTACCGGTATTTATGGTATTTACCAGGTCCTCATCAGCCTTTAGCTCTTGGTTGTCCCATGGGGTGTCTCCCCTTTCTCAACACCGGCACGAGGCCAGAGGCTCATCTGAGGCAGATCCATCAGGGGGTCTCAACGTTAATCATGTCGAATGTCCAACGATATTTCTGTGGATGTTGGTAAAGTTTAAGTTACCCTCTGGTAAACTAACATAACTATGGAAAATCACCATTTATAATGGGAAAACTCATTATAAAATTGATGTTGCCATCTATTCATCTACAAGATAGTATACGAACCATCCAAAAGAATGAAGAAATAAAATTCAGAAGCAAAACCAGAAATTCAAATGCAAGCCATAAAAACCAGATCTGGGTCCACTTGGACAGTGGCTAGAATCCTAAGCGTCCAAGAATCCACAAAGTGTAGTGTACACCCCAAAATATAAACTGACACCTGACCTCAACATATCATGGATATCTTAAACGCCCCATCTAACCCCCCTTGCGGGGGTTCAGAGTTGCCCATGGAGGCTCAACACGTGCGGCAAGAGACAAAACACGGAGAAGATGGCAGCCTGGCATGCCATGGGCTGCCAGGCTGCAATCATTGGGTTTTGAGGAAACAAACCGAGGAAACTATCTACCTATCTACCTATCTGCTTATCTACCTATCCACCTAGCTACCTCTCTACCTGTCTACCTATCTACTTATCTACCTATCTACCTGTCCACATATCTACCTGTCTACCTATCTACTTATCTACCTATCTACCTGTCCACATATCTACCTGTCTATCTATCTACCTAGCTACCTGTCTACCTATCTACCTGTCCACCTATCTACTTGTCTGCCTATCTACCTGTCTACCTATCTACCTATCTGCATGTCCACCTATCTACCTGTCTACCTGTCTACCTATCTACTTATCTGCCTATCTACCTGTCCACATATCTACCTATCCACCTGTCCACATATCTACCTGTCTATCCATCTACCTTTCTACCTGTCTATCTACTTAGCTACCTGTCTACCTATCTACTTGTCTACCTATCTACCTGTCTACCTATCTACCTATCTACTTGTCCACCTATCTACCTGTCTACCTATCTACCTGTCTACCTGTCTACCTATCTACTTAGCTACCTGTCTACCTATCTACCTATCTACTTATCTACCTGTCTACCTATCTACCTGTCTACCTCTCTACCTATCTACTTATCTACCTATCTACCTGTCTACCTGTCTACCTATCTACCTGTCCAACTATCTACCTGTATACCTGTCTACCTGTCTACCTATCTACCTAGCTACCTGTCTACCTGTATACCTGTCTACCTATCTACCTAGCTACCTGTCTAGCTGTGTACCTGTCTACCTAGCTATCTGTCTACCTATCTACCTGTCTACCTATCTACCTAGCTACCTGTATACCTGTCTACCTATCTACTTAGCTGCCTGTCTACCTATCTACCTATCTACTTATCTACCTATCTACCTAGCTACCTGTCTACCTGTATACCTTTCGACTTATCTACCTATCTACCTGTCCACATATCTACCTGTCTATCCATCTACCTGTCTACCTGTCTACCTATCTACTTATCTACCTATCTACCTAGCTACCTGTCTACCTGTATACCTATCGACTTATCTACCTATCCACCTGTCCACATATCTACCTGTCTATCCATCTACCTTTCTACCTGTCTATCTACTTAGCTACCTGTCTACCTATCTACTTATCTACCTAGCTACCTGTCTACCTGTCTACCTGTCTACCTATCGACTTATCTACCTATTTACCTGTCCGGCATATCTACCTGGTCCATCTACCTGTCTACCTGTCTACCAATCTACTTAGCTCTGTCCACCTATCTACCTATCTACTTATCTACCTAGCTACCTGTCTACCTGTATATCGTCTACCTGTCCACCTAGCTATCAATCGGTTTTGAGGAAAGCATGCAGGTTTTTGTCGGCCAAGCTTCCCAGCATGTTCTGCACAAAAATTGACTCTCTGGCAATCCCAGCAGCTAATGGACAATCCCGCCTTTGCAATGTCTATCTATTTAGCCATCGATCAATCTATATTATATATATATATATTATATTATATATATTATATTATATATAATATATATATATATATATAAATTATATATTATATATATTTAATATATATTATATATATCAAATATATTATATATTATATATATTATATCTATAATATAAATATTATTATATATATTATATTATCTATATATTATATATATATTATATATCATATATATTATATAAATATATATATATATATATTATATGTTATATATATATTATATATTATATATTATATAAATAATATATATGATATATATATATTATATAAACATCTTTTGCAGCTGATTTCCCTCTGCAGGATTCCCCTGTGCCATGTTGACGACCGGAGCTTCTGAGTACTGCTCCTGGGGAGCCAGGCAAAGACAATTTCTGCTCCACGGAGCAATTGCCTGGTGCCGAAGCTGATGGGCCAGTGCCCTTCAAAAATCGCCCACACTTTGTGAATTCACAGTGCGGCATGTGAAGGTTGTGAAAAACACATCTGGCAACTCGGATAAATTGAGATAAATTGGCTCTGTTTGGGTAAATTTTTGGTTTATCAGTGAACACCTTCTGAATTGAACCTCGTACAACTGCTCAATATTGGACAATCCCATCCCGTCAATGTCAAGGACCCCCATTGAGGGACCTTACTCCCATCCCCTGAATATTAAACATCACTAAATCCGGAAACCCTAAACCTTCAGGATTAGATACAACATGATACAACCAAACTAAGGAACCCCAGTTCTAAAGAGTTCCAGTTCCAGTTCCCAGTGGCCAAACGCTCGCAGGGATGTACAAAAAACCCACACCTCGGAGAGCAAAATCGGCAAAACCCTGGCCTAAAGCAGTGTGCTGTGTCTGAAACTGGAGTATACCCCGAAAAAGATTACCCATGTATACCCATGTTACATCATTTTACCATGTTAATAAGAAATTTATGATTTCACTTTATATAGTGGATTTAGTGATAGCATATTTTCAGGAAAAACTAGATATATGCAACTGGGAATTGGAATGGTGAAATAGCATAGGTGCGATCTTAAAATGATGGATTTAGCATGATTTAGCCATCCCATTTCATATGTTTTGTGGCGGTTCAGTAGGGAAGAACATATGATAAATCAGAACTTGTTTTTAGATCGAAATGGAATGGGGTATTCGATTTTCAGTCAGACAATTTTGGTGAATGTGTATGAGTCAAGCCGTCAAGTCTTTAGAGCCCCCAAACGATAGGATCCCCTTGACGCTGAACATGACCAGAACTAAGCGACTCGCAGAGTGTGGGAGGAACGCCGAACTGGAGTTGGATCGGGTACAAAAAGTCATCAACCCCTGGTTGGTGTCACATGTTGACTTAAAACCTTACTCTTGGTTTCATTCCATTTCATTCCATTCCATTCCATGTGTCCGCATACAAAAATCCCACTTCTTAAGTCAAACTTATAGTCAAACTATAGTCAAACTATGTCAAAGTCCTCCATATTCCTCCAATGCCTACAGCACCCCGAGACCGCCACGCCAGGGCGCAGCAAAGGCCCGTGGCGCCGATGTCGAAGGACGCCGGGGCGAGGACCCGGACCACCTGGTGCAGGGTAAACCGCTCTCGGCCCCACGCCGAGGTGGATCAAAACCATGTGAAAAAGGTTTATGGAAGTTAACCATGAAAAATGGTGAGTTAACCATGAAAAATGCTGGGCTTCATGGGTTGGTAAATGGTTGGTCAGAAATGGTGAATGGCGCATTAAGCATCAATAAATAAGGGGATTAAGCATTAAGCATCAACAATAGGCACCAGGATATAATGGGAATTCATGCGATATATTGTCATATATAACCAACAAGAATCATTTGAGATGGATCAACACCTGTTATACCATTGGGCAGGAACATCCATGAATGTGTGACTTCCTATTGAAAACATAAGAGCCCGTCCAGCATCTATATACGTTATATACATTTATATACCTTGGCTTTTTGCATTCCACAATTTTCATCTCCAATAACACATTCCAAAACCCACCTCAACAACCTCAATCAAAAGATCAAACCTGGATTTTCAAATCTGTGGGGCATCTTCACTCCCATTTACTTACAATGTTCACCAGGGTACCTATATAGTAAACCCCACAAAAGAGAAGGACAAGTCACTTATTGCCATTTTTTAGTAAGAATTAGATTCTGCTTTTCTATCGTTTCGTTTTGTTTTTTTCTGGGTGAAAGTACTAGGTCCCTAGGGTACCTACCCTCTGGTCATTTCACATAGCTACGGACAAGTATTATTTTTCAATAAATAATCTTTAGATTGATATCAATGGGCCATCCGTAGCTATGTTAAATTCCCAAGGGAAAATCGTCTCAAAATTCACCCAACTAAAACACGACTTGGACATCTGGGCTGTGAAATTCACAGCCAGCCCGCGCCTTTTGTCTCCAGGTCATCTGCACGGCATCACGAGACATCAGCACCTTAGCCATGGGGCATGGAAGGGGGGGATTCACCAACCATAAAAATATGGAAGATCCATATGCCGAGTTTAAGCAGTAATACATGTTGGGATAACCTATCGACCGGGGTATATATATATATATAATATGTGAGTGAAGCGACTGGTGAAACGAAAGGGGCTGCTACTCGTGGGCCGTCATTTCGGAATGATCCCCGTGACGTCTGCGGTTGCAACAGTCGGCAGATCATTGGACAGTGGATGGCAGTGGTGAATCATATGAAATTCATTGAAATTCAGCTTCCAAAGCCAGCCCTTTTGCTATCCATTGTTCCATGATGTTCCATGCCACTTTTCAGTTTGGGGACTAAGAACTGGCATGGAACCATGTTGTTTCCAGTGTGTAATTCACCTGGAAGTGCGCATATCTGGTCACACCAAAATAGCTGGAATTGGCTGGTTGTTTATTTTATATTAGCATTAATGGGTGCACCAATTTTATTCCATAGTCACATCTTCCAGGATTGGACCAAAGGAAAATGTATGGTTGAACATGAACACCCTCGATGTGAGGAAACAGCATAGTTTCCCCTGAACAGTTTAACATCATGGAAAAACGAACAGTTTGACTTAGTTTAACAGTTTTCCTGTGAACAGTTGAACATAATTCAACATTTAAACCATGGTTTTGAATTACTACCGTACGATAGGTTCATGTTAGGAGACCTCAGGACTAGCATGCAGTTCCATGTTGGATTTCGTTTTTTTTCACCAACAGAATTCACATAATTCACAACAGCATGGTTTAACCCATAGCTTCCGGTGATCTCAACCGTTCTGCACCCAGTTTTGTCGTCTCAAGGGCACTGCAGGACTCAACAACGGCTCACTGGCCATCGCGGATCGGCACTTCCACATGCCTTCGGCGATATCGGGATATCCGCATGACTGTGTTTTTATAAGAAAAAGCACCAAAAGCTGGAGGAACACATTAGAAAAACATGGGGATAAACTAGTAATAATGGGAATATCATATGATATAATGATGTATATATATATATTATATGTATAATAGGTATACAAAAGGGCTCAAAAGGGGTTAATCAATTCATACCAATCAATATCAGGTTTATGTAGAGAATGGCATTTATGAAATTTAATGGGCCGTTCATGAACCGGTCTATGATCATTAGTCACTTGCCTCATCATTCAGGGAAGCTCCAGGAAGCCATTTTTATTTTATCTGACCCCAGATTAACCCAATCCTACAAGGTGGTGCCCCCCAAACGTTATCTTTCTTGGTTGAGTGTCACGTTTCACCCCATGAATCATTTCAATAACCATAAACCTCAGCGAAATTTGACTTATTTGCACCAGCTATCCAACCTGGAGGCCCACCAACTGCAACCAGGGCACTTGAATCGCAGGGCAAAGCCAGGCACATGGCCATAAACCTGGGCTCGGCTCTGTAAACATGAACTTTGTCAAGTCATCTTCGAAAGTCTCCAAGTTTGCAACATCTAATGTGGTAAAATGTGGTAAACCATCCCCAGTAATTAGAGGTTCATGAAAGTGGGTTTACCCACGTTTACCCCTAGAAATGGGATGATGTAAAATTACCATAAATTACCCGCAGTATCCCCCATGACTGTCATGGTTGGTCGGGATGGTGCAAACGTCATGGGATGATCCGCCAACCAGATCCTTTTTCTCCATTGAAACGGCACGAAGTGGGGAGATATCTTCCATTCTTGGACCCCAAAAATGTGTCGACCTCATATGTTTGCCGTTGTTGTCCTTGAATAAAGGGCTATTAGGGGTGTTGGCGAACTTCCGAGAAGTTTGGGTGCCCATGCATATGGGTCAAGTCATTTGGGAATTGCCCAAACATCTGCAGGAGCCAGGGTCTCACAGGTCTCGACCCATGCCCACACTTCCCCACATTTGCTCGCATTTGCCCACATTTTGCTTTCTAAACGTAGGATATCCTATAGATGCCATTGTTTATCAATACTTTGCCCATGAAAACAACAATAAAACGGGGATATGGCGAAATGCTGGACAAACCCAAAATATCATATTGCTCGATATAAATCGCATCGATTACCCCAGTATTACCCCATGATTGCAAACCCAGGAAACCATTTCAGTAGTTGCTTAAACCGTTATATTCTATGGTTGGTCCCTTTTCAATCTTGAATTCCAATTCTATGCCACCATATTCCCATCCCCAAAATATTAGCCCTCCATTTTTGGGTAGTTAAAGCCACGCAACATATACCCACTATACCGTATACCTATTAAACAACCACTATATTCATAGGTTAAACCAACATTCCAGTGGCTAAGAACTACTAAACCACATTATATTCCCATATATCACCATAATATTTCAATTCTCTCCACAATGTATCTCCATTGTATATTCATCAGGCCCAGGTGTTCGCGTCAAATATCCACTCATGTACCAACCGTCGTGGTCATAGCTTAAAATAAACATATAAAAAACCCAAAAAACGTGGTTAGTTTCCATGGAATTTCATCTGAGACTATACCACGCTAAATATCCTCATTATACTGCGGATGGACCAATCCTGCACCAGTTGGTAACTATTCGCAACTATGAAACACGGTAATCAATGGGATTATTTTATATTATTTTGCTGAAAATCATCTACCAACTGGTGCAGGATTTTGCAACCATCTACAGTATCTTCATTGTATTCCCCAGATTTTGGTAACCGAGCAACATCACGAAGGTAATAAACCATGGCTTTTCAAAGCGTTGGGTCTGCCCATCCACCGTGCCGGACATCGTAAAGGCGATCCTCGGAGTCAGGTCAGGGACAAAGATGTAGGTTTTGCGTGAATCGAGCATAAGATATACAAGATGGTGACCCCAAACGTTTTTTTTGGTTTACAAAGCCCATGAACCCTATTGAAATTGGAGCTACGTGGACCAATTTAGCTATCGTTTGAGGCACCCACATTGTATGGAAATGTAAATAAGAGTACATGGAAACATAGAGGTCCCCAAATTAGCATGATGTTTATCATGGCGAGGGTTATGACAAAACATCAAATTGGAGATACGTGTTGGAGTCCTATAATGTCAAAGAACCATGGGGAACCCACAAACCCTCCAAATTCCAGAATTGAACTGTTAACCAATGACTATCTGGTATTGAAACCCATGGGTTCAGGGTCCCCTAATTTCTGGAAACACCCATGGCCCATTACCAAAAGGAAAGTATAAAGCTGTGATCCCCGCCATCGTTTTGAGGACAATGGCACCAAGTTTCTTCATGGTGAGGGTGTTTAGCGACCCACATACCAGCAGAGCCAACACATAGAGACCGGTCTTGAACGCGGAAACACTCGCCATGGCAGCAAACTACAAGCCGTCTTTTCCACGAGAGAGAGTTGTTTGTTGTTGTTGTTGTCGTTGTTGTTGTTTTGTTGGTGCTTAATATAGGCAATGTTCATTGGGAGAAACTGCAATGACATAGAATCAGAGACTTGGGGTTGGAACCATAATTGAAATTATTTTCTCAAATTTGCCATGATAAACAAACTTTTATGGCAAAGACTTGCACTGAAAACACATGTGGAACTGGGTATCACTAACGATATGGACTCACTTTCGTGTCATTTTCTGTCTACCAGAAGGCTGTTGTTTTAGCGTTTTTGGGGACCATTCTCAGGCGAGGGGCCTCAACGCCTTGGGTCACCTGCGTTTCTTTTTTCGAATCGTGGGAACGATAATATGGATCAATTGTGTGTTGACTGTTGCGAGACATTTGTTTTCAACGAATTCTGCGAGACATTTGTTTTCAACGAATTCTATAAATGATCTAGTTGATCTATAGTTTCGCACCTGCAAAGGTTGGGCAAAATCGCTGATGGATGCTGCTAAGATTGGGATGCAAACATCACAAGTGGCTGAAGATGAACATATGAGGTTTTTGGTTTGAAATAGACGTTGAAATAATCCCTACCCAAACGTTTCATGGTACTCGTACATTTACCATCATTTACCTACAAAACAGGTCCATGTTTTTATTTTGGGTGGTAAAAAACCATGCATGAACCATTTGGGCCATACAGTGGTGTGTCTGTTCATTTTAAGATCCCCTTTTAGACGGGATTTATTGAGGGCTGGAATTGAAAATTGTAGTTACCTTCCAGGTATATAAACCACCATTGTTCACCATTATTGGGTGGGGCGACTTTTGCGGTTTGCTTCCTCATAATCCCTGGCTGCCGCGGCGTACGCACGTGCAGGAGCAGTTCCAAGACCGCTTCGTGGCCGTGATCAGCCGCACATCTCAACCTGAGCGTCAACAACAGCAACAACAACAACAACAACAACAAACAAAAAACACACAAGAAACAACAAAAAACAACCAATATTATGGTGATCTAACGGTGATAAATAGGGACTTAATAAAAAAAATAAACAATTATCACAACATGTGGTAGGGTTTGAAACCAGGGCCGCAAAATCAAACAGAACAACCGGCAGAAATAAAATCAGAATTTGACAATCAATATATAATGTAGTTTCTAAACCATGCATGAGGGTTCTATCAATGTGGCTTTTGCGCAGTATAAAATGTTTGGGGCGAGAGGGCCATGCAGCATTGTAAAACCGAAAAGTATGACAATGTAAAACGTTGACCATCAACGTACGTAACATGCAACAACCAAAAAAACGGATCGAATCCTGTTTTCTGGGCACCCCACAATTCTCGATTTTTTTTGCCATTTTGATCCATTTTGATTATGTTCTCTAAGTAACCCAGTCCATCAAGATGCCAGTGCAACCAAAACTTAAGTCCCAAACGCATCGTGAAGGCTTGGTAGACCACGCCTCGGGCGAAGTGACGCGAGGGTTGGATCTAGGGATGCATACAACGATCACATGAGATAAAACCAAGCAAATTCCCTGACCAAAAACCACAGATGAAACAGCGCAAGAAAATGAAGCAAAGGTTCGACTGGAGCAACCGCCAAAACCGATGATGAGGCAGGTTGCAGCAAACAACCAAGCTGCAACTGCTTATTGAAGAGAAAAGTACCATCCTAAAAAATATTTTTGTCGTATCTATTAGTCAATTTGATTGCCGCGCACAATCCGCATCTGTGTTGGGGCCACAGGCCCTCAACGCACTGAAACACATGTGATTTGCGAGGCACACAGTCGCGGTGTCTGAGCGACTGTCTTGGCAACCCAGCTGCGAAAGGTACCTGCGCAATCGGTACCTCACAAGCCCACTACATCTCAAAACGCTAGCCCCAAATTTAGGAAAGCGCACCTGCGATGAACAAATGACAATCCCTGCTCCCTTCATCGCAAACAGTTTCCCAGCAATGAAAAAAAACGAAGGCTGTGCTTCTCAGAAAATGGGGCGCCCTCATTGGTTCCACAGCGTGGACATCATGATTCCCGTTCGAAAGCTGAAGATGCGATGTCTCATAATGTAAGGCTGCGGCTGGAATTTGGGAATCAGCTCATTGGCACCTGGGTTTCAGCGAAGATGTTTAGTTTTGAGCTACTACAAGGTCGTGTGTTGCCCCTGCGATTGACATGCTTGTTTTGAACAGTTCCTTGACGCATCTGCAGGGGAGCGCTTTGTTCCGATCAACTCAAGCCACTAAGAACGAAGGCGCGCCCGCGTTCGCTCGCGCTTAAGTTGTCAATCTTGCGGTATTTCTATTTGTCGTGAACGTCTCTGTTCCTGCACAACGCGGTGTTGCAATGATGCAAGCCACAGCAGCGACAACAGAATGCAGGCAGTTGCATACATAACATGCATGTTTTTAACCACAGTTCGACAGACAAACCCGCAGGCAGCGAAATACACAAGCTACCGCTCTCTTTACTTCATGTGTCTCCGTAGTGCAAGAACTATTCTACTTCGTGCGATCCCGCTAAAGAATATATCTTAGGTATAAGCCCTAGCACGTTTTCTTTAGGGTATATTGGGGGTTAACTGTCTAGTTATTCTGGGTGTAAATTGCGTACTTAATTTACAACTTGTAGCATCTTCTAACTACAATATATATTTTTGACTACAACGTACAAGTTTTAAACTATATACATAATTTACATTTTTAATCCACAGTTTACAATTTTTAACTACACAGCTGACAGTTTGTAACTACACAATTCACAAATCTCAGCTACACAGTTTACAATTTTTAACTATATGCGCAGCTTAAAATTTTCACTACACAATTCACAATTCTTAACTACACAAATTACAACTTTTAACTACACAATTTACACTGATTTTAACTACACCGTTTACAATTTTTAACTACACAATTTACATTTTCCAAACTACACAATTCACAACTTTTAACTACACAATTTACATTTTTTTCCGAATGCGTAGCAAGGGTTCCCGTTTCACTCTGGGGGTCTGGGGGTTGAGGGTGTGTTCGCTCGACGTTTTGTCCAACCGTCCGCAACCGTTCGCAACCGTCCGCAACTGTTCGCGCGATCCCCGTATGGCCGTGCCTATGGTAAGTTCTGCAGAAGGGGTCATTCTTGGAGGTTTCAAGCATCGCGTTGCTTCGTTTCGCGTGGCAGGCGTGGCACTTCGTGACATTCAGACGTGTTTTGTAACGTGTCGAAAGTCGTTTTGTGCGGCGGGGGCAATACTTGCGCGACGTTTTCGCAAGATGAGTTGCAGTTTTCGTGGCAGGCGCAGCACTTTGGACGTGTCCATTGTCATTTTGCGCGGCAGACACAGCACTTTAGACGTGTCGTGTTGCGCTGCGTCAAGTGGCGACAAGGTGCAAGGTCCGTGGCAAACGTGGCATTTTGTGATGAAAATTGACGGAAGCGTCGCACGAAACATTGATTTTGAGGTTGCAAATTTTCAGGTTCAAAGGAAAACTCCTAGGAAAACGTCGATTTTGAAGCTACAAAGTGTCAAAATTGGAGGAAGTCTCGCACGAAATGCTCGTTTTGATGCTCCCACGTGTCTCGTCTCGAGTCTCTGGTTTTCCTGTGGCCTCGCCGTGTCTATGGGGGAAGCTGCAAAACCT
>Ga0126342_10017977_pt1 | contig 12169 bp, 12 predicted proteins | sample Cyp1metagenome_FD_92528 | JGI IMG/M metagenome (GOLD analysis project Ga0126342, IMG submission 92528) | Coral microbial communities from Lord Howe Island, Old Settlement Bay, Australia - Cyphastrea 1 metagenome | ecosystem: Host-associated > Invertebrates > Cnidaria > Coral ... | reverse complement strand
GGTGGTGGTGGTGGTGGTGGTGGCGGTGGCGGTGGCGGTGGCGGTGGCGGTGGCGGCAGTAGTAGTAGTAGTAGTGGTGGTGGTTGTGGCAGTAGTAGTAGTAGTAGTAGCAGTAGCAGTAGCAGTAGCAGTAGTTGTTGTTGTTGTTGTAGCAGTCGTCGTCGTCGTCGTCGTCGTCGTCGTCGTCGTAGTAGTCGTAGTAGTAGTAGTAGTAGCAGTAGTAGTAGTAGTCGTAGTAGTCGTAGTAGTCGTAGTCGTAGTCGTCGTCGTTGTGGTTGTTTGTGTTGTTGTTGTTGTTGTTGTTACCGCTGTGTAGTGCAGTGTAATTGGTGTAATTGTTGTTGTGTGATCAGTGTAACTAGTGTGCTGAGTGTAATTAGTGTAGTGTAGCGCGGTGTAATTAGATATTATTGGTGTAGTGTAGTGCAATTAGTGTAGTGTAATGTAGTGTAGTATGTTGTATTTGTAGTTGTAGTAGTAGTGTAGTGTATGGTAGTGGTAATTGTAGTTGTAGTTGTCTAGCGATCTATCTGTCTATCTGCAAGCTTGAAAATGAAGCTATTCTGCGAGACTTCCTCAGTTTTTCAAGCTGACAACATCAAAAACGAAGCAATTCTGCGAGACTTCCTCAATTTTTGAACTTAACAACGTCAAAAACGAAGCAATTCTGCGAGACTTCGTCAATTTTGGAACTTGACAACGTCAAAAACGAAAGAATTCTGCAAAACTTCCTTCAAAAATGGAAAGATCAATGCGGAGCTGACGGCCTCGTACCAATGCGTTTTGCGATTTTTCCACTCCATCTGTCTAAAGTATTGCGCCTGCTACGAAAAAGTGATGCCAAGTCATACAAAGCGCTGCACTTGTCACGCAAAATCATCTTCGCAAACCTGAAGATCTGATGCTGCAAAATGCGACCCCTCTCATGAAATCAGCGCCCTGACCTCCTAACATCTCTGATGAACATGTCTCTTGCACTGCGCCTGCCACGCGAAATACATCTTTGCAGATCGTCTTCAAATGCTCCAGGCCTGCCATCATTTTTGAAACGGCCACAAAACCCTCACGTTTTGCTCACTTTTGACAGGGTGCAGAATCCCTTGTGCCTGCCACGCAACACGGCATCCGAACGTCCAAAAGTGCTCCGTACCCCTCAGCTTTTTCACTCTTGACTTCCAAATGTGCTTCGTGCCACGACGGCGTGCACTATTTTGACATGTCAACTTCCAAAAGTGCTCCGTGACCGTCATTTTTAACATTTTTATACGCTTTTGACTTTGAAATGTGCTTCGCGCCACAACGGCGAGCACTATTTCGACATATCAACTTCGAAAAGTGGTCCGAACATGGTGTGCTTTCTACATGTTGACTTGGAAATGTGCTTCGCGCCACAACGGCGTGCACTATTTCGACACGTCAACTTCCAAAGTGTTCCGTGACCGTCAGTTTTTAACACTTTTGACTTTGAAATGTGCTTAGCGCCACAACGTGCACTATTTCGACATGTCAACTTCCAAAAGTGGTCTGAGGATGGTGTGTATTAAACATTTTGACTTGGAAATGTGCTTCGCGCCACAACGGCGTGCACTATCTCGACATGTCAACTTCCAAAAGTGCTCCGTGACCGTCATTTTTAACATTTTTATACACTTTTGACTTTGAAATGTGCTTCGCACCACATCGGCGTGCACTTTTTCGACATGTCAGTTTCCAAAAGTGGTTCGACGTTGGTATACGTTGGTGCGCTTTATGCATTTTGACTTCGACATGTGCTTCGCGCCACAACGGCGTGCAATTTTTCATCTCTCATCTGGCCAGATTGCTCCGCACCCGCCGCTTTAGCGCGCCTACTTTTCGACCCTCCGGAGCCACAAATCATTGGAAAAACACAGTGTTTCGCGACTTTCCTACCTTTTCGGGCACCTGGATCTTCTTTCTTCTGACTGTCTCTTCTTTGATTCTCTTTCTTCTTCTCTTCTCTTCTCCTCTCCTCTCCTCTCCTCTCCTCTCCTCTTCTCTTCTCTTCTCTTCTCTTCTCTTACTCTTCCCGTATCTGCTTTCATCTGTCCATATTGTCGGAAGTTTGACTTCTAAACTTCCTTCGAATAGTACTTAGGTTAAGACTTAGGTAGCCTAGGCTACCTTTGATTACCTTTGACCATCTGACCATCACCTGACCACATATCATCCCTATCCTCGGGGCCCCCACTGCTCCACTGACGCAATGCATACGCCTGGGCGGTTGGCAGGTGGACCACTTGTTGAGCCAAAGCTTCCAAGAAAATCAAATGAAAGATGTTATAAATTGTTATAAGGCATGATGTTATTATCATGTATCATGTGTATATCATTTAATGTTCTCAGCGAAGCAAGCGACACTTGCACAATCTGGCAGAACTTGCATGAACCTACAAATCTGATCAAATCTGCCTATGTCTACTATGTTTTGAAAAAAAGGACCATATCGACCGGCTGAAGATTCGATCATCTTGACCTTCCTTGACCTTCCTTGACCTTCCTTGACCTTCCCACCTTGCCCCTGATCCTTGCCTCGTTGGCCTCACCGCGCCTTAGCAAAGCTCCCGTTCCACGATGGAAGAAGTCGGAGCTGTATGACCATGATGTGACCATGACGCGTGAAATTAAGTGACTGACCTCTTTCTCAAGGCCAGGTTCAGTATATATTTGACATGTGATTCTAACTCTAATTACTCTATCATTTGCAAAGAATCTTTTACATCTTTTACCCTGTTTTGACATGTTTTGACATGTTTTGAGGTTAGGACCAGACCGGTTGGGACTTTGATTTCTCGGGATCAAACTCTTGCAACCTCTGCGTGCTCCTTCGCAGCACCGCTGCCAGACATCGCTGTGCACTTCGGATTTCCGTCTGCAGCACCTCCAAGACCTGGACCCAGTGAATTACCGCATGTTGAAACATGAGGTGAAAATAGGTGAAATGTGTTCAAAATGCATGAATTCTATGAAGTGTGTGAAATGATGTGAAATGTATGTTGAATTCTGGTGACATATAGTGAAAGTATGTGAAAGTTTACAAGGTGCAAGATGGTGCAAAACGATGCAAGATGCAGATCAAAGAAGCAATCAGCACATTGGCAAGGCACTGCATGACATATCAGAACCGTTGATTTCGAAAACAACCATGATAGTGTACAACGATACGTACAGTAATGATATGCAAGCAGCCTTTCTAGCCGAAGCCTCTTGTAGCATACGAATTCTTTCAACATCCACATCTTTCAACTGTGACGACCCACACTTGACTCTGGACTCAGATGGACTCGGACTTGGCCTTGGTGGACTTTCGACAATTCTCCGGACCAAGGGCGTGTAGTCGTGCAACCAGGCGAGCGATGTCAGCACAAAGGTCCTGCCCAGGGATTGCGGTTTGCTGCGGTTTGTATTGTCTTTGTGTCCGTGGTTACTCGATGTTGTTCAAGCATTTTATACCAGCAAATTTTGTCACATCGCTTTGAATATATTTAAATCTTGAGAGAGTGCTATGCATCTTGCACCAAGACTGCCATCATCCAGAATGTTTCGTAGCCTTATCGTGCTTCTTTTGGACACCTGCTTCCTGCTGGAAGAACTTCCACTGCACTGTCCTCAATGGCTTCATATGCAGGCCCTGCACGGCTTAGATCGCCTGTGTCAATTTCCTCCTGCGAGGAAAACGTGCGGTCAATTCTGTGCACAGGTGAATTGAAGTGTCACATATCCCGACATACCTCATGTTTACCTCATATGTTTATTTATTCATTTTATTTCATATGTGTTTATTCATTTTTCAGCTGACACGTTCGGCTCGGCTTCAGAGTTTTGAAATACCCTCGGTCCGGTCTCCTCCTCACTGCTCAAGACTGGCTTGCCTCAGTCGTAAATTTTAGCAGAAACATAGAGATGTGGTTTTGTCTTCTGCTATGCTGCTGCTATGCTATGATGCTTTTCAATTCTTTTTGTCACCAGGGGATCTCCTCTTTTGCACCGCATGTCACTCTCTTTTGCATCTTCAGCTATAGATTTCAAGCGCGAACAGACTTCAATTTCGCGTATTGCTCAACAGACGACTATCCTGAAAACTCGGCACAAACTCTGCACAGGGCATCGCACTTTTGGATTGCTCCACAGGATCGCCGCTTCGCTCCTGTCGGTGTCTGTCAGTGTCTGTCAGTGTCTGTCAGATCTGTCAGCATGCTTGAGTTCGGATTCCAACGGGACAGGAATTAATGGGTTGACTAAGTCGTCGGGAAATCCACTTGGACTTGTTTGGAAGACAGGATCTGAGCCTGAAAGATGTTGAAAGCCGAAAGCAAATGATGGTGCAATCTGAGAGCAATAACTCAGAGCTCCCATTGGAATATTTGGAATCTGATGGAGTCTGAGTTCTGAGTTCTGTGTTCTGTGTCGTCCTGGACGCTGTGTGCATGTGCACGGAAGAGCTGCTCAAGGTCGATGGAGGGAAAGCGGTTCCTCTGTGCTTCCAGGAGGCACACCTCAGCTCAGCGTCGCCGCATCTGCGTCATTCTCCGTCATTCTCCCTCTCCGTCCACACCGTGGGTCAGGAAGGTTCCAAGATGTTCAAAGATGTTCAAAGCATTGTGATATATCATGATATTATGCATGTTTGCAGTCGTTGTGCCAAAAAAAGCTACTGTACCGTGACTCAGCAGAAAACCTATCTTGTTGCAAATTCCCAAGTTCTGAATGGAGACCTCATCATGAATCAAATGGTTATGAATGCTATGAATGGCTGTGACATGTCATTGAATTTCAATGCACATTGATCCCACCACAACGACTGGCAACGACTGGCAACGACTGGCAAATGCACAACGAGATCAATAACGAAAGCAACGAATCCAAGTCACTGGATCTGCCTCCAGCATGCAAATCGCATAGCGCAAGGCAAAGAGCTGTGCAACGGCGTTCAGTACTTGCAATGCCACTATGGCCGGACCTCACTTTACTGCACTTTACTGCAGTTGCAGTTGCAGTAGTAGCGACATGAATCTGCTTTCAAGTAGTAACGATAGTCGTTCATGATCTTTTACATCTTTAGATCTCACTATGAGATCAGCCAACATCCTGGAGAACGTCAAATCAACCTCTCGAGTAGATGTTTGATGATTTTTGCTGCTGTTAAAAATGAGGCAAGCTCTATGCGAGCGTTCAAATCCAAGGGACCGTTGATGTTCAAATCTAAGTGCTCCTTCAGCTCTTCCTGCAACTCGAGCAACTCGAGCAACTCGAGCAACTCGAGCAACTCGACAAGGCTCTACCACTGCTGTCTCTGCGCTTCACTCATCTTCCCCCTCTTCGCGACTCTTCCCGGACTCTTCCCTCTCTCCCTCTCCCGATGGAATCTCTGCTATGAGGAGACCATGAGAAAACCGGTCAAACGATTTTCTCAGACCAAAGTAGACCACTGAGAGAAAGATGTATTGAATCGCAGTCACAACTCAGTTTCTTTCCCAAGAAAACAAGACTTTGATAACTTTGATATATACCAATATAAAACTATATACTTAACATATTCACTATTTATGCTTCAATATTCTTCTAACGTTCAACTGAACTTCGATCATCGGCGTTGCAAGTCGATGCAAGGCCTCGAAGGTCGATTCTTCTGTCTTTTCAATGGCCCTGACCACACAGAACAACTCAGACGCCCTGGAACCATCAGAATACACAAGAATAATTGAGAAAAAAATCAGAATAATCTATCATACAATTTCATACAATATAATCTATATTTATCTTATATTTAATCTATGATTTCTTATCAGTTATACTGTTATACTTTATTTTATATAATACACAAAGCCCATTTACCTTTCAAACCTTCAGAATGCAAACGTATTTGTGCAAGTGTGGAATAGAAAAAAACATGTCCAGAGGCCGCGTCGTGCAATGATTGATCTTTTCTTATTGGCTTTTTCTGTTGGAAAAAAAACAGAATGCTTCTACCTGCACAACCTGGAAAGAGGCTTGGCTTCGTTTTAAGTATTCAACATTACAGCTACTACCGTTCCGGCTTTCGCCGAGTATCCACCTTGCCGCTGCATCTGGAAAGGTATTCATTGTTTCAATCTCATTTCGACCCAAGATGACCCAAGTAAGAAGTAAGAATCTTTCAAAGTGCTCTTGACTATACTATGCTCTTGATTATGCCCTTCTCTGACATTTCAACTCCCATCTCCGTTCTCTGTGGCTTTCCCAAGCCAAGCCTGTCTGCCAAGATCTCTGCGAGTGGGCCGAATTCTCGAGGCGGCAAGGCTCTTAGCTGCAAAGAATCGAAGGTGTTGGGAAGGCTGAAGATGTTCGTCACCTCCAAGGTGTTGCTAGGCGGCTAGGCGCAGTCACAAAACTCACAAAACCATCAAAACCCGCATTAAACCCCAACATGTCATTGATAAAGTGAGTTCAGTGCACCATTGTGCACCTCTGTTCTATCTGAGGCAAACAACACGCTTGTCAGTACGAGCTATTGGCTGATGAATGATGCACTTCCACAAGATTTTCTTCTGCCCCATCGTCGCTCTTAAATATCTTTCTAAAACCTTCCCGCTTTCATTTGCTTTTCATAGTGCTTTTGGAGCAAAAAATAATAACCACAGCGGATTCGAGAAATCTCTCACCGTTACATGTTACACTTCTGCCGTTGCGCCTGTCCATCGCGCTCAACCAGGGGCTTCACACGGTCTCCATATGTAAAGGGTGTCAGCGATTTTGGCAGCAGCATTGCCATACCTAGGAGGTGCATGTGCAAGGCCTGAAGAAGGAAAGGAAAATGAAACTAAGGAAACTAAGGAAACTTCAACTTCCAGGCCTTACAGCACAGGCTGAAAGACAGTAAAAGACTATACAGGCTGTACAGATCTGTATAGGCTGTACATGTATCGTAGATTCTCTTACAACATGTTACCATCTACGGTACGTTACGATAAATGGTTTGAGTCGGGTTGAGTATGATGAACCGTTTTGTTCTTGTTCGAAATATTTATAGTTGTCCGGGTTTAGAAACCTGAGGCTTCTCATTTCAAAAATGGTGTCGTGCCATGAAGTGTCGCGGAGGATGAAGAAGCAGAAATAAGGTGGAAAAGAAACGTGTTGTGTGAAAAGTCCCTGGACGTCTTTCCAGAAATTGTCGTCTCTGCCGTGCAAATTGGTCTTTGTATTTCAATATTCTTAAATATTCTTAATGTATTCTGCAGAGTTTGTCATGTTTGTCTCCAGAGTTTCTCTGCTTCTGCGCTGCAGCTTCGGCACGGGCCAATTCGTTGGATGTCTGACCGACCTGAAGACCAGTCACGAGATCACAACTGGCACGGAGAGCCATGAGGGAGCTGCACCTGCGCAAAGCGCAGAAGTGCAGCTAAACTACGGAACTGTCCGACACCGTCCTCCCTCTATTCGCTTTCTCATGCTTTCTCATCTTCCCATACCAAGGTGTCTTTGTTTGGCGAGTTTTCTAAGTTTTGCGTAGCAAATCAACAGGTGTTTTAAGATTGTTTAATAATTTTTAAGAACTTAAGAGCATGCATGTCTTTCCAATTCAGTTTGCTGCCAATAGTGTGGGGGAAACAGGCAACACTTGCGACCTCTTCTTGGCCTCTGAATATGTGAATAAAGTGGAATGAGACAGTTTGTGGGGGCCTTCTTGTGTAATGGGACAAGAGGAATGATTTTGGCCTTTATATTATATCTTAGGTTTTTCCGAAAATAGATCGGAAAGGAGAAGTAAAAGTGTATTGAGTCATGTGAAATCAAATCACGATCATGAAATCAATTCATTATCATGGGGTAGTTCCTAAATGTGTGTACAATAATGATGAGAACAATCCGTTCCTTCATATTTTGTGGCCTGAGAAGCTTGAAGCGAAGCAGTCGATGTTCCCGCATGGAATCCATCTCTGCCCAAATGCGGCTGAGGACCGCAATCACGGGCTCCAGGTATCTGACAATGACAGTTCACTGACAGTGTAGTGCAGTCAACAGTATGCTATGCTGTGCTGTGTGCTGTGCTGGCAGCGCTGCGATTGACCACACGCTTCCGGTCTCCATCCGTCTCCATCCGTCTCCTTTGTTCCGATGCCTTGCTGGCTGCTGCAAATACTGCGCATAGCGTGACATGTCCTCAGTGCACGATACATCATGATACACCATGATACACCATGATACACTGTATCTGCTACACCCATCAAGCCATATCAAGCCTCTTCAATGTCTGTCATTGTGCGGTTTCACAGCGAGTGTTTCAAGCGAGTGGCTGAAGAAAAATATCAAAGGATTGTGAGGTAGTTTTGGTGGGATCTTGACACCGTTTGACAATTTTGACATCTACAAGAAACAAGCAAAACATTGTATATGTTGTATAATTTGTATAACATAGACTGCATACATCTGTATACATCTGTATACATCTGTATACATCTGTATACATCTGTATACATTATTCATCCATTAATCCAATAATATCATATAATATCATTCTATTAATCCACTATCCTTGTGTCTTAATGTGTCTTACGACTGTGTTCAACTCGCCGGGACGAAGCTGAGCTGCCATAATAGCGGCGCCTTTGTCCTGGAGCATTCCACAGTTTCAACGTGTTTTTTGTGCTGAACAAACGGAATGACGTAGTATATGATGTGTATATATATATACATATATATATATGTATATGTAGTATGAGGTCCAACTGAAATGCTGCCCTCGGTTGGCTGTTCTCGCCGACAAAATACAATGTCTTGATGAAAATCTCGTGACACATTTGCTATTCAATCACAGTTTGGAAATGAAACTCGGGAAACTCGGTCCTCGGTTCCACTCATCTTGCTGACTTCAGCACTGTTGGACACACTCGCAAGGACGTCCTCGCTCCAAGGAGAACAACTTCATTCCAGAACAGACTTGGCCAAAGGAAGTTGAGGCAGTAAAGGATAGTAAAGGCAGTTGAGGTTGTAAACTTTTGAGGACAGGACAGTAGATCAGTAACATTGGACAGCGGCGAAGTGGTAGCACACAGGCGAAATGTTGGCCGCGCATGCAGCCGTTTTGGTTCGCAGTGACACTGTTACAAACAAAAATGAACATTGACATAATTGATGTTTTATAGATTTTTATAGTAGCTAATCGTAGTAGGCAGCCCATGACGAAGCAGCAAGGAAGCAAAATAAGAAGACAAGCACGACAATGCAGCGCTTCTCCGCACAGCGCGGCCGGCCAGTGGCGACTAAGACTTGATTGTTGCTGTGGGACCTCGTTGTTTAATCATGATTCCTGGCAAGCAGTAGATCAATAGAACCGTACATCAGCAAATCAGTACTGTAGACAGTTGAAATACAACAAGCTTGGGGAACACTGTGACAGTGTGATAATTCATGCATTCGTTCATTGGTTCATTAATTCATTCACTCATTCACTCACTCATTCATTCATTCCATTTCCTTTTATTTCAAGTGATTTCATGTCGGTTCATGTCAGATCATTTCATTCATTCATTCATTCATTCATTCATTCGATGTCATGCTATTTCAATTCAATTCATGCAATCCAATTCCTTTCGTTCAATTCGATTCCGTGCATTTTGCATTTCATGCTTGCCGCTGACCTCACGTCGATGACGACAAAAAGGAACACTTCCTATCGATGCCTTTGTTCCTACAACATCCTATAACTCGTTCCAATTTAACGAAAGTTCTGTCCGGCCACGTGCGGGTACCACACTTGAGCAGCAACTTTATTGATTTGGCAATGTTCACCATAATTTCACCATAATCTACCAGGACCTGTGGCATCGACAAAGTCCTCCGGCTCTGTTCCCTATCCTGGAGTGACTTTGTAGGTTTCAACTAAGTTTCAACTGTGATCAACTGAACTCGGACAGCTAAACCATGTGCAATGGCTGCAAGGTCGAAGACTCCACCCACCCAGTCCTGGTCTGGCTGTTTGGCATGAGGATGGTTCTTGTCATGACCAGAAATCTCTAAAGAGTCTCGCAGGCGACGCATCACGCCCTTGGCAACATCTCTCAAAAACTCTCTCAAAATTACCCAGAATTATAGAATTATAGGGATTTGTTGGCCCTGTCTGAAAGCCTTCAGTGCCTTCTTCACTAACTTCAGCATTCGCAGCTCATGTCAGAGTCTACCAACACTCAGCATGTCGAGTATGTCGAGCATGACTGGAGAAGAAGTGATACCGAGCAGCCAATCCACCATCTGAAGCAACGGCGTCCTTACGGGCTCACGGTGCAAACATAGTCCTATGCCAAAATCCAAAAGATCTGCAAAGGCACAAGTAGCATGAAGCCATCATGAAGCCAAATGCGGTCCAGAGTAAAACAGGCTATTCCAATATATTCCAATCCATCAACATCCATCAACAGCACAAGACTGAAGCCGAAGCCAATATCAATTAGGCAACATTGCAAAACCATGCAAAACCTTAGCCGTGGGAACCCCCAGACCGGTAGACCCCAGAGGGAAATGAAGAAATGTGGAGCAGAAATTTAAGACGTTGTTGAGAACCCTTAAATCAAAGTGATCCGCACCCTAGATATACCCCACTTTATTGCACTAGCATGTTCAGAAGCTAGCATCAAAGTAGAAGTCAAGCTGGCAGCACTGGCAATGTCGGAAAGAATGAAAGGCTGAAATCTGTTTAACAATATTGCTAAATTATATTGTAAATATTGAAACGGCGATTGAAATTGTTGAAATCTGAGAAATCTGAAGTGCTGCTGTGTGTCTCGTGAAAGTCCGATTGTACTGATGTCGCTCAGCTCTTTTGACCTGGCGTCACAGCTCACCATGGTTCCATATGGTTCCCCTTTCTATTCGAACGTCGACATACATCGGACGTCGGACGTTCATGTCTGGTGAAATATGATGAAATAGGGTCAAATCGACCGTCTTAAATGGTCAAACTTTCGAGGAAACAGTGAAATAACAGGAAATAAGAAAGTTGCTACAATATGTTACAATTGTTGATTCATGTTGATATTCGTTGATGCACCAGGGAACGTTGAACAGTCCACACCTGACTTGAGGATCGAGGAGCAGTGCATTCTGCTGGACACATGCCAGAGCTAAGCATCGAAAGGCCTCGGAAAGACGGTCACTGTCACTGTCAAGGAACTCTCGCGTCGCCGGAACATCGTCCACCATAAATGAAATGGCAATAATGGCAATAATGGCAATCTGAATTGCTCATATTTGCTCACGGTTGCTCACACTTGTTCAATGCTCTGCATTTCTCTGGATGGGGCACTGCAGACTGAGAGTGCCGACAAGTTCGTGTTGCAACATCTGCTGCACTTCTTGAAGCTTCTGTCTTGAGCATTGCATCCTGAGAACAAGAAACCAGGAACAACCAAGGCACTGGGAAAGCATGGGAGAGTGTTGGGTTGGACTTCAAATCCCAGGCCTCGAAGTGAAACAGCATGTAACAACTGTAACAACTGATATTGGCTGATTGTTGTGCTTCAAGACGACCTCTCGGCATAGGAATCTGCCTTTTGAAACTCTAGTAAGAGGGGGAGAGTCTTGTCCAAAAGTGGCAGGCCAAACAATTACCCGGAAGTCATGAAAGGCAATGCGAACCCCACGACACGTATTGCTTTCCAGGCGTCAGCAAAGCATCGCTGGTCGATGCTTGCAAGCTGCCCATGCTCTTGGTGACCAAAGCAGCTGTCAACTGCAGAGAGAACAGTTTGCAAATCAGTTCCGACCAAATCTAGGAATCTAAAAGAAATCATTTGTTCATATTTGTTCCATCAAGTTCATTGTGAAAAGATGTGAAAAGAAAGCACCAAAAGAAATCAGGAGTCTAGATGAGTCTAGCTGAGTCTAGATGAGTCTAGCTGAGTCTAGATGAGTCTAGCTATTTAGTCCAGATCCCCATCGCTCTTTAGGGGGATCAAATCGTGTGCCTGATTGCCGCGAAGTGCATTGGCATCCTCGCCTAGTGACAGGCTGATGGCTTGCCACAGGTGATCAACAAATAACTCCGATGTTTTTTGTTCCCGAGAGCGTCTGAGCGCAGGGTTCTTCCAATAGTGGGGGTCTGTAAAACATCTTCTCATCTTCACATCTCATCTTCACATCCTCTCATCTTCACATCTCATCTTCACATCCTCTCATC
>Ga0126342_10017976_pt1 | contig 12169 bp, 12 predicted proteins | sample Cyp1metagenome_FD_92528 | JGI IMG/M metagenome (GOLD analysis project Ga0126342, IMG submission 92528) | Coral microbial communities from Lord Howe Island, Old Settlement Bay, Australia - Cyphastrea 1 metagenome | ecosystem: Host-associated > Invertebrates > Cnidaria > Coral ... | reverse complement strand
CGCATCTGCATCTTCTTTCTTCTGACTCTTTCTCTTCTCTGATCTTCTCTCTTCTAATCTTTCTCTTCTCTCTGCCTCTGCCCTGCTCTGCTTTTCATCTGTCCACATTGTCGGAAGTTTGACAACTAAACTTCCTTCGAATATAACATATAATAAATATATATATATATATATATACACACACACTTGTATACAACTGCAATCAATTATTATATGCACAGTTCCTTTGATAAGAAATGATCAATCAATACTCACAGATTTCGATTGGCGTACAGCATTCGTATAAACAAGTCAATGCTAGTTTTTTACTCTCCATGATGCTCCAGGCAAGTTCGGACAAGTTACGCCACTGAAAAATGGATGGCAGCAGGATCCAAATGACCGTCATTGCCATGACGATGACAACCAACGCTAGAGTGGCCTCTGGCAGTGCCACCCGGGAAACCTGTGGTGATTGAACACCGAGTCAAAAACACTTGGGTATGCTTTGAAATTGCCATGGTGACGACAAATTGTTGGTCATTGCTGGTCAGATGTAGAAAACTCAGTAGACCCTACTAGTACCTGGATCGTTTCGGAGTATCTCTGGACCCCCAGGCCCCAAAAATCCAGAACCTCCTCGTCCAGCACGCAGTTCATAAAGTTCTGGTTGGATGTCATGGGCGAATACAAAGAAGTACCTGCAAGATATTGTGCCCACAAGGGCCAACGGCCGGCCACACATATGATGTGTGGTCGGAACATGTGATTGAGGAAGGGGGACCAGTTGGTCAACTGCTCAAACAAGAAGCCCATCTCCCGCCCGGCAAGAGAAACAAACTTGTTGGAAACTTCTATGCTAACCTTAGATGCCCCAGGAGTGTACAAGAATAACTACCCACACTATACTCCACAGTATTTCAGAAGGGTAGGAAGTTCCCATCTGTAGATAGCGCAATAATCCCAGCTTACATCATCAAGACAAGCACCAACGGTATGAGCTCCTGAACCCTAGTTTTTGGGGGTATGGACACCCGAAAAAAACAAAGCTTCAGTTTCTTCCTCTGTAGGCGTTTCTTTTTGTTGGCCCGTTTGAGCAAACGCATAAGCATATACAATAAGATCTTTAAACCCTGGTTGGATTCTTCCAAAAATTTGTCAAGTCAAGTCTCACAGATTATAGCGGTACAGTATAGGACTTGGAATTTGGTGGGAGTGCTTGGCTGCGCACGTGATAGTTGCAGCATTTATATGACCATTGTTTCGCCCTGCAACTGGTGCCGTCCAGTGGCAGGGCTTACAACTTGACATGCCCGATTCACCCGCGACATAACCTGGCCCATAACCTGGCCGTCGCTGAACAGATTCAACTGCACCAGCCACCAGAGTGATCAGGTTGCAATTAAAAACAACATGTTTCACCAATTTTCAAAATTTAGGTAAAGGTACCAACTTGTAAGATAAGAAAGGTGAATTCTTGGGTTTGCCACATCAGCACAGGGCGGCAGAACCAAGACGGCACTCCGTGCACTGGGCTTGCCCTGCGCGGTGAATCTGGTCATGGGAAGGGGGGTAAATACATTTGTCAGGAATAATATCCCAGCTACCAAGTGTATCGTGCCTACATGTGGCTATGTGACTACCTCGGGATTTTTCAGGGATTGTGGAGCCAGGGAAAACTTAAAATTGAAGATGGTATCAGATGAGCAACCCAATGCCATAAACAACTCTCATGACTGGGGTTGGTTAATACCGGAAACATGGTGATGATTTGGGGATTTCTTATGGCCCCGGCCACATGGTGGCAAGAACTTGGCCCACCCCTGCCTTCCAAGTCGTTGTAGGTCCCCGCGTCGCATTTGGTGCAGTAGGAATCTCCCTCCTCAGAGAAAAAACCTGGCACAGCTGATGTGGAGGGAGATGTTTAGTGGAGTACATTACCAGTACCGGCATAAATAGAATCGAGCTCTAGCGACGAAGGCACCTACAGAAAGAGTTCCTTTGTGTTGTCAGCGTCAGTTGGAGTGAACAAGTGGCTTGAGGTGGCTCGCAAGAATGGAAGGCTATTAATTTAAAGAATGAAAGAAGTAACTGATGGAATGGAAAACTGAATTTCTGAAAGAATGAAAACAACAACCAAATTTGTGAACAGATTCAAGGATCGATCCACGATGGATTAATGGAATGAACATAACAAGAAGTAACGCAGAACTACACTGTTCGCAGCTATTCGATCTCGCTTCTCAACCCGGAGTCGCAAATCACACTGGTATTGCAACGTCACTGTTCTTTTCAAAACCATCCCCCCTGTAGAGTGCTGTGGGCAGCCGACGATACGGGGAAAAAAGATCAGTTGAACCAGTTGTGAACTGGTGTCGCCCTGGTTTGTAACAAAATCGCTGGCAAATGTGGATTATATGGAGGTTTCCCAAGTCATGGGGTACCCCGAATGATCCGAGTCATGAATGACCATGACTTAGTATGAAACCCAGTCTGGGGATCCTCGATTTTAGGAAAACCCATATCAGATTTGCTACTTTCATGAGGATTTTCACAGCTCCTAGCCGCAAGACTGTGAAATCGCCCGTTTATTTTTTTTGCCGGGGCGCAACCAACGGTTTGTTCAAAATCGCCAGTTGGATAGGAAAATCAACCTATTCATCATTCATATGGGAAAATCCACCAAATGTGAAACGTCCCAAAGCGCCTGCGGGACACATCTTGCACTTCGAAGCGCGTGTGGAGTTCACGTGGTACCCAGGCGGGCAGGACTGACAAACCGATGCTCCTGCGCGTAGGTAGGTTGGGCATGGGCATACACCAAAAACGATATGTGTGTGTGTGCGTCTGTATATATATATATAACTATATTGTGATTGGTAAACGGCACCATACCGCACCAAAATCCCAAACTGAAGCGAAAGCCTCTTCGCCGGAAAACTCCACACAGCGGTCTCTCGCTGTTTTCCGGTCTCGCACAAAGTCGGCAGGCCTCTGCCAAATCGAAGGCTGATCCCAGCCTAAATCGCAGCCCAGCTATGGCTCCACAGGCTCCCGCCCACCATAAACCACGAAGGCTCCCTGGGCCTAAATGTGCCTAGGCACATAGGGGTTTCTCATCATGTCGACCTGTGATCGACGGAAGACGGCATATGGTGGAAATGAGATGGACTCACATTCCCAAAACTTCGAAAAACATTGAGACTTCAGCTCATTCCTTCGGCAGTGGATTTCAACCAACGGAGTCTGTTTCTGGTGGATGCCCTTTCCTTCAATACTTCATTGCTATCATGCAGGCAGTATGTACCCTGACGCAAGGTAGTTCTTAGAAACGTAGCTTCCATCACCTTTGTTAGAGCATCCGCCAATTGTGCTCCACTGTGGACCCAATGGAGTTGGATCCCCTCGGACAGGATGTTTTTGATGGCTCGTGCTCGCAGTTGTGTTCTGAACTCTTGGCAATTTGGGACAGCTGTTCTTGTTGTGAGGTCGAAAAGGCTTTTACAGTCAGTAATCGCAAAATCTTTTTCTTCGGTCTTCAACGTCGGGACTGTGATGGCTTTGGGGAGATTTGGAATATTGCTAGGATCGTGCCACTTTATGGTCTGGTCAAAAATCCATGCCCAATAAAGACGAAGCCAAGTCAATTGGTTCAAAGTCGTAGATAGGGCTGATGTTTCCGCTGATAAAGTGCTTGTCACAATCCTTTGAATTTTCTTGCTTCCCCAGGATATTGGACTGATCGGGCATGCCTTATTCTGAGATATGTCCTTGTGCGTTGCCAGGATCATCATACCAGCATGGGATTCCGGTTTTGCTTTGGATGCAAACGACGCGTCTGAAAAGGCTAAGAATCTTAAATCCCTTGGGTTTATGGGTCTTATTTTGATGGTGATGTCGTGATGTTTCTTGGCTACGTGAAATGCTTTGTTCGCTGCAGTGAGTGTGGCTACTGTGACTTTATTGATATCTGATTGAAGGAAACTTAAAGAACTTGCCAAATCAGGTCTGGTAGGCACAGCTGCATATTGCAGGGAACCAATCAAGCCTTGGAGTAGATGTCGTTCCCTCTCGGTCACCGGTGCATTCTCATCAGCTTTTCGTTCTGGTGATAGTGAAATTGGTGGTATGTTCTTGACATTTTGATTCGGACATTTCGATGCTGTTATCTATATTTTGGTGAAGGTCAATTCCAGTGAAAGTGAATGTTTTGGCTTTCTTTGATCCAAATGGGTATTTGGTCTCCAGTTTGGCTAACTTGTTGGTGAAAGGAATCATCTCCGCCGTAGATTCCATCGTCCACATGAATACCCAGTGCCCCAGCTAATTCTTTGGCCTTTGGGTTTTTCAGGAAGAAAACACAAGGATCAAAAGGGGATGAAAAGAATCCTAAGCTAGTCAGCTCATCATGGAGGGTCTGAAACCATAAAGAGGAAGCATCTATGAGGCCGTATGCGGATTTATCCAATTTACAGATTTCATCTTTGGATAGGTTCATGGCTTGTGCGAGTTCAACTACGGGCTCAAGACCGATTACTCTATCCTTTTGAGGTTTCCCCTGCAGAAAGGCTGCCTTTATGTCAAAAGATCCTAAACTCCACCCCATGGACGCGATCAACTGGAGAATGATCATTCTTGATTGGCGACCCAGTGTCGGACTATCGCGAGGGACTTCCGTGAGCTTTGGATCCATGTAGCCAAGTACTACCAGCCGTGCTTTCGGCTTGTGGGTAGCGAGCTTTGATCCGCTCGGGTTCTCTTCACTTTGGCCCTCAAGAGGCTTCCAAACCAATATCCATCTGCAACGCAGGATCTGTTCAGGTGCAAGTTTGTGTCTGAGAATTGTTGAAACTGTGCCTGTTTTCAACCAGTTATTGACTTCTGTTTCTTTGGCTTGTTGGAAGGCTTTCTGTTCGGAAGGTGATAGTGAGGATAGCTGATAGCTTGACTTCCGTGCGTTGTTTATAGCAAGAAGGATACCATCTGGAGACCATGTTTTCCATTTCTTTGGGGCTTATGTGACGAGGCACCTCAAGCTCGCATCTCCAGGCGCATTGGATGTCAATTGGATCTATTGACATTTCGGTGTCTTCGCAACAAAGAAGATTATGGGCTATGGGTTCGTCATCTGGATATGAGCTGGCTCTCAGTTGACTGGTGATGTTACTTTCATGGGGTTGGCTTGAGCTGGTTCCTTCTTCGTCCATGGGGATCTGTCGGGCTTCATTGGAACATACCGGGCCTGATGTGTTCTGGGGCTCGTCGATAAAGCTTGCCAGCCATGGTGGCCCATACTGAGTATTGACTTTCTTGGGTGACTACCTTCAGGGGTCCGAACCAGTGACCACCCTTGACAGATGGCTGCCACATCATGACCCATTCACCGGGTTCATAGGCATCCCGTTTTGGGCGAGCTCTCCTAAGGCAGGCTCGCCTCAGAGACAAATCGTTGTCTGCCTCATGGAAAGCAGTGCGGGCACGCTCTCGGAGAGCAAGGTTTCTACGGAACGCTATGCCCAGGGCATCTTCACCATCGGCGCTGGCTAGTAACGATTCTCCTTCAGTGCTGCTGAGTGAACCTGGAACCTTTGAACACTTTCCAAAGACCAAGACTTCCGGTGAGTATCCGCGACGTATGCTCAAAAAAATTTTGGCGCTCGTGCATTGGATCAGTGCTTGCAGAAGGTCATCATATGTCCCTACTGGGTATTCCAAGTCTACTTTACTTTATTCAGCATGTTTTGAAAGATGTCACCATGACGCTCACAGCGTCCATTTTGCCAGTGTGCATGAGGCGCGGTTGTAACTTGATTGATTGATGTCATGGCGCTGCGAAAACACTGAGAAAACATCGCTTGTGAACTCTGTGGTGCGCCTGCCCACATCAACCAAGATTCGGATAGGCATCTCACCGCATTCTCAGCAGTGCGGCCTGGTGCAGGGATCGCAACATGGTAGTTCGTGGCCTGATCAATGATATGATAAAAGTGAAAGGTCTTATTGGATTTACTGGTCCATGTTATCCCATCCACAAAAATCTTGTCATTGAAATCTAGTTCGTGCTTTACGGTGCTGGGTCTGGCTATCTTTGGTTTTTGAGTGGTGGCACAAACTTGGCACGACATGTCGAACACAGCCTGTTGCAATTCAGGCGTGGCACCCTGTTGCCGCAGCATTGCGCTGAACTGTTGCGGACTGGGATGACACAAATTTTGGTGTGCAATTTTTTAACATCGACTGTTCCTCTTGGGAGTGCCCGGAAGGGGGGGCCATGGGCTTCTGCCGAGGGTGATTCCCTTTGGATTTGCGAAGTCAAAAAGTCCCCTGATGTTTCTGCATTCGATTCCCTTCCCGTGGAGTCATCGGATGACTGGATGGGGGGATCTCCAGGAATTTCAGTTTCGTTTGCCTTCGACTGCATTTGGTTGGAATCACTAGCATCTATCCGAGATGCTATCGGCACCGTAGGGCACGGCTCAGCTTGGCTGCTAGCAGGTTCTAGGCCCGTCTCGGGATTGACTGCAAAGACAGTTATATTCACCCGGCAGGGAAAGGACTTCCCTGCTATCTTTCTTTGGGACAGCATGTCATGTTTTTCCCATTGTTCATCAAAAATGGTCATTGCTTCGAAGCTTCATGGTTGCTCTGCGATATGGTGCTTCTTTGGCATTTATGGTGGAAGGGGGACCCATGGTTCTTTCGTTACCTTTGCATGCCATTATGCATTTGATGATTTTATCAGGAAACGCTTTTTGTATGGCTTGCATGATAGTTGGTTGATCCATTTGTTTTCTTCCAACCCTTGGCAACAATGGTTCAATCATTTCTACGATGTCATGGAAAACTTCTTGGCCCTGGCTATCCGCTGGTAGTTGCTCACTCAGTGATTCTGAACTTTCGGGTGTCTTCACCTTCTTGTTGGCCGAAGGTGTCAAGGGCGTCCTGTCTGCACGCTTGGTTTTGTGTGCTCTGGCAGCAGAAATTCGCAGACGCTTGGCAGGTTTATCGACGGCGGCACACACGACATCGATCATCGTCAAAGCTGGGTCAACCAAGCTACTCACTGGCTTTTCAACTGGAAACGTTCTCCTCAGCAAAACTTTGGCCACTCGTCGGGCAAACCTGCGAGGATACAACTCGGGAAAAGTCGCACGAGAGACTGTCTGTCCATGTGCACTGGTGGTTCCTTCAAGGACTTGATGCTCATGCAGACCATGGCATTTGAGTGGGTGAAGTTCCAGAAACAACCTCATGGAAGATGTTGCTATGTGAAGCCCCTTCTTGATGGGTTTTTCATGCTTGGGGTCCTTTAGGTCACCGGCGACACATAGGTCTGGCTTGGCATGTTTCAAATACCGATAGATCTCTTGAACATATGGAAGGCACATCATGGAGGAACCTTTTGGTTGTTCCCAACGCACATGTCGCTGCATCCGGACTTGGTACCGGCAAATCACGAGGCACAGCACGACTTGGATGAGATTCTTTTGGCGTTCAGCATGGATTTTTCTCAAGGGAACGTTGGCTGTTGAACTGAGACCATCGAGACCATGGTTTGCACACAGGGCTCATCCATATGTTCTCGGGCTGATGCCTGCCGATGACTTGAAACAACTTGGCGCGACCCTCAGTCGTATGCAGATCTCCTTGGCTGAGCCCGAAACGGTGGGATGTTCCTCCAAGGGCTTGCACTTGACTAGACAGCTTGCTTTCATCACTGCAAAAGACTTCAAGCAGGTCGATAGGTTTTCCCATAGCTCTGGTCCTGGATACATGATGATGAAGTTCTTGTTATAGCTGTTCAAACAATTGCCAAAATTGTTTTTCCTTATTCATTTGAAATTCATCAAACGTATCTATCTCTCCAGCTGTCAAAGCTGAGTCACACGAGAGCTTCTCAGCCTTCAATTGTTCCAGGGATCGTTCCACTCTTCGTCGATGGGCATCGTCGGAAATGGCTCTGCAGGATTGGGCACCAGATGTTGGAGAATCTGTTGCAATGCATTTTCCATGTTGAGCATCCTGACCTGGAGATGCTGGATCGTCGGCCTCCACCCATGGATTCTCCACTGTGCCCTCGGGGCCCTCTGCCATCATTGGCATGCCTTTGGCCTTGGGGCGCATGGCAAGGCCCTTCGGGGCAGCATGGCTCTTGGGAGTCACTGGAGCCTGCTCAGCTTGATGAACGTGATCATCTTGCGGTGGCGCTGTCTTGTTGCTGGCACTGTAGTGGGTGTGTGGACTGGTGTTCCAGACTTCCAGGTATGATCGGCCTGTGTGGGTCTTGCCGAATGTCATCTTTTCCGTCTTGAGGTCCTCCAAGGTGAGGTGATCGATCGACTCCACTTCGTCGGCCGGATTGTTGGCCTGGATTTTCTGCAGTCGTTGTGACCTGTCGCTCATGATGATCGCTTGGAGCGTTCACAGGTGGCAAGGTCGGAACTTTCTGAAGCTGATTGGCTTCTGGCTTTGATTGATGATTTTGAGTTGGCACTTCAATCGAACTTTCCAAAGAAGCATTTCGTGTACCCTGTAGGTTTTGATTATTTACATGTGTTGTTGTGGGAGTTCGCACGAAAGTGTCTTGGCATGAGGCATGTTGATGACACTGACACTGCATATCTTTACCTGACCTGACCTGGTGACCTGACATCTCTGTACAACATCCTTCTGCGGAGATCTCTGAGCTGCTATTTTTGCTGGATCGGCGAGGCTGTCTTGCGCAAAAGTTTCTGCGACCTTGGAGGCACACTGTATCTTGCACCCCGCCTGAATCAACTTGTTAACATCAAGGAGGTAAAGGCCCTTTGGAGACAATTCCAATGTCACCTGAGTACCATGTTTCGGCATCACCAATGAATTGGACGTGGTGTCAATCATTCCACCTAGTGCTCTCAACAAGGTGTTCGACAGCAAGAAAGGTGTGGCACCAGGGACCACTGCTATTTTCAGCATCCCTACTCCTATAGAGGGGGAGGGCGGGGGAGGGACAAAACCAACCTGTCGAATTCCATTTTTTTTGGCTTGGAAACCCTCGAATAGTGATCCAACCCCTCGAATGGAATTGTAAAGTAACATTTATTAACAAGCCTTGGGCACAGGAGCTAAGCGCAGGTATGATCACGGCAGCGCAATTTTTTGGAGGGATGCCATCCCTACACATGCGCTGCTTCAGTCTGACATGTGCTTAGCTCCGGAGGAGCTAAGCGCAAGTATTTAATTTTCACCTGCTTGCCAATGACATGGAACGATGAGGAATATAGATCATTGAGAAAACATGGTTGCAAAAATGGAACTTTAAAGTGAAATTTCAGTACGACTCCCCCCCTCAAATTCAATTTCTAAGAGGGTAGGGATTTTTCAGGGCTAGATCACCGATGGGAACCACTAAAGCATGTTCAGACTTCAAAGTTCCTTGATTACCAAAACGGAAAATCACTTCACATCGGCACCTCTTGACTTGACTTGACCGCGAACTTCAGTTGAAAGACCTTGCAAAAATTGAACAACATGGTGGCTTCCAATTATATACTGTCTTCGTGGCTCCGGTGTCGATGATGCCCCACGTATCATGCGTTGCAAACATGGCCACGATCTGGAGAAATCTACCTGGGCACTCTGTACACATGGAACTGGCTTCGGAGCTTCGGTTGAGTTCCTTGTGCAAAATGCAGTTTGTTTGCGGATGCTCCCACGGTCGCATGCTTTGAAATCAGGAGCGGATGCACACAGGCGAGACTCAATCCTGCTGACGAGAGAAGCCACTCTGGAATTATTGGCTATGTTACCCTTAACATAGTTCCTAATTCTATCCCGGACTACCCTCATGCTATCATTACTTGATTCTCTTACCTGCGGTTGCTTGTGATAACATGAAAAAACTGACTGTACAAAACAACTTCACTCGACAGGGATTGTGTCCTTGGTGGGCGTTTCTGTCACTTCCGGCAAGATCATGAACTCCATGGGCATGACATCATCAAGGTCGCCATGAGTTCCCATCGACAGTGTCACTGGGGCGGATGCAGCTGTGGCAGATGTGGACTGATTTTTCTGTGGGCACTCACTTTTCGAATGGCCACGGCGGCCGCACAGCCTACAATTGCTTTCAAGGATGCGTTGCTGGAGACTTTTTCGGCCTGACCAGCTACCTTTCGCCTTTCACCTTTCCTTTCCCCTTACTGCTCTTGCCTCGACCCTTGTAGATGGGAACGCGCTTTTTCACTAAGCTTTCTTCTGGCTTCTGTGTATGCAGAAAAGTGGCTGAGAGGTCGGCATCATTTTGCAGAACATCCGCTGCCGCATTCTCGAAGTCGGCAACGAAACTTGCATCTTCATCACCCTCAGATATGAAGATCCATCCTCTGGGATCTCATCATGCTGTGATGTGTAAGTGGGATCCTCCGTTTCGGCATGGGACTCAGCATCATCCATAGCCACATTCACCTGATCATAGACCTTGGTCTTCGTGGATGGCTTGGTTTGTCCTGTCATCTCCTGGAAAAACGTTGTACCCAAGAGTCGGATGGCTTCCTGGACTCTGATGATTGTCAATTTTCCTTCCAGAAATGATCGCTTTCCAGGATTACCCTCTTCTTATCATCACTCGTCAAAAGAGATCCTCGCAGGGTGATATAAGCTTGCAAATCTTCCAGCTGGAGCTTCTGAGATCTAAGCTTCGTCCACAGAATGTCCAGAATGCCCGCACGAGCGAGAAACGTACCGTGACTTTTGTCGGCCTTCTGCGTGCATTGAAACAAGGCTCTCTCGGCGTCGGCGAAATTTTCTTGCAAGGCCAATTCTACCCCAGTGTCCTCCTAACAACTCGATGAGCTTCTGTACCCCTTTGGGGTCATTGATACACAGTTCTTCATGGTGTAACTGAAGCTTTGCAAAGGCTGAACCAGTTGTATTCAGAATGAGTCGTGTGATCAATTCTGATATTTTGTTGGTCGGCCACACAGAGAGCACCAATTGGACCTTTTGTTGGTACACTAACAGCTCGTCCTTGCTTGGATCAAAACTCGGGACCAACATGGCCAGCTGACTTGGAATGCTAGCCGAAGATTCTCCTTCACCACTTCCAGACATTGCGGATGCAAATCGAATGGCAGCTGTGATCTATGAAAATCCACAGGGCTCGCACCACTAACCAAATCAGTTTCCCAAAGGTTCCCGGATGCCCCCAACAAAATCGTTGGAGGCTCCGCTGACTGAAGCGAAAGCCTCTTCGCCTGAAAACTCCATAAAGCGGCCTCGCTGTTTTCCGGTCTCGCACAAAGTCGGCAGGCCTCTGCCAAATCCAAGGCTGATCCCAGCCTAAATCGCAGCCCAGCTATGGCTCCACAGGCTCCCGCCCACCACACAACCACGGAGGCTCCCTGAGCCTAAATGTGCCTAGGCACTAGGCACATAGGGGTTTCTCATCATGTTGACCTGTGATGGACGGAGGACGGCATATGGTGGAAATGAGCTGGATTCACACTATATATATATATATACATATACATACAATAGACGTGTGTGCGTGTGAATGGCACATATCCATTAAGCGCATTTGGCTGCAAATGGCAGTCGGTGCGCTGATTGATTATACTATACAATGGCTCTACAATGGCCATTTGTTCCCCAGTATCTGGGGTCCCCTCACACAATATCCCCATACCACCAGCGCAAACAGCGAGCATGAGCATAAATTCAAATTTCCTAGGCTTTGAGACACAAGAAGTGCCCAACAAGCTGCTTCAACAGGTACCACCGGTATCACCACAGCCCCATCTTTCTCCCCGTCCTTTTGAGTCCTGAAAGGTTCCCTTGGGGCACTCTACGCAGGTGGGACTCCCAAACTCCTCAGCAAAGTAGCCTGCCAGCTTTCAAGGAATTTCAAGGGTAAAAAGTGTGTGCTTAATTGCCACGAGCAAAATAATTTACAGTAAGGGTTGTATACAAAATAGTTCAACGGATACGAATTTCCTATAGCCTAGACACCCAATTTACCAATACATAATCGCAAACATGCGCTGTGACGCCCCCACAAAAAACTTGACAAATAAGCCACAAAAATTCTGCAGAAAGGACTGTTGTGGCCGCCCAAATCTCACACTTAATATGTATAAAGAATACTTCTTGTGAGATTTGGGTGTCACAACATTCCCTTCCGATAACTTGTGTTCTTGTGAGATTTGGGTGT
>Ga0126342_10017975_pt1 | contig 12170 bp, 6 predicted proteins | sample Cyp1metagenome_FD_92528 | JGI IMG/M metagenome (GOLD analysis project Ga0126342, IMG submission 92528) | Coral microbial communities from Lord Howe Island, Old Settlement Bay, Australia - Cyphastrea 1 metagenome | ecosystem: Host-associated > Invertebrates > Cnidaria > Coral ... | reverse complement strand
ATATATTCTTCACATTTTCTCTGGCATCTATTCTGACAGTCTTTCTGGCATTCTATCGGACATCTGTTCTGACATACTTTCTGGCATATATTTTGCCATTCTATCTGGCATCTATTCTGACATTCTTGCCATTCTATCTGCCATTTTGGCATGTTTTCTCCAGGTGTGACCCACTGCGGAGCTCCATTTTGGATGTGAAGATCTTCGAGGTCTGCCTGCGACTGCGGTTGCGGCGATGAAAATCTGGAGACCCTCACAGGCCCTACCCAGGAATTGGAGTCCATTGACCCGCCCCCAAATCTTGAAGTAATGGTGATTATAATAGTGATTAATACCTTATTAATAGTGGTTAATAGTGATTAATAGTGGTATAATGGTGATTATAATAGTGATTAATAGTGGTTAATAGTGATTAGTACCTGATTAGTGGGGTGAAAACAATGCCTTGTGCACCATCTTCCAGTCATCACCATTTTGATAGGTGGGATTTCTTTACCATTCCCAGTCATGGCTGGTTTATGACATTGTTTGAACCACATGATCGAATCTTCATCACACCCTCCAGCGAGTTTTTGAGCCACCAACGCCTGAAGAATGCGCCGCTTTGGCGCGGAAAACCATCTCCGAAGAGCCAGGGATCCGCGAGAAGTGCTGCGACCATTCCAAGTGGGTTTCGGTTTGCTTCGCGGAGGAGGCTGGAGAGTTCGATGATGTCAGAAAGGAACAGCCCCATGGGAAGAAACCTATTTTTGAGGGATAACATACAATGTGGGGCCCCCCAGTTATAAGTTGGTTTATAGGCCACAGTAACTATAGTTATAAGTTAAACCATAGTTATTGGAGTTATAAACCAACTTAGCTATCTTGGGGGCCTCACATTGTATTTTTGAGGGATAACATATCTGGTTGGTGGTTTCAACCTACCCCTCTGAAAAATGATGGACTTCGTCAGTTGGGATGATGACATTCCCAACTGAATGGAAAAATGTTTCAAACCACCAACCAGATATACTGTGGGCAAGCCACGAATAAATCTACCATTTGGAAGATGGTTTATATAATATATACCACCCATACTACCCTTTTATGGTGATTTTGGGGATGATTTATTATTGGGTTTACCCGTGGTAAACTAACATTGCGAACTGGAACATCACCATCTTTAATAGGTAAATCGACGAACCAAATGTACCATTTTCCAGTTCGCAAAGTGTTAGTCATTACCAGAGGGTACCACATGAGTTCTGATAGTTATCTTCAAGGTTGCCAACACCGGGCACAATGTTATCCCCCTCAAGCTGTGAAAGACTCATAGTAATACTTATCCTTCAAAGGAAACACATGTACAAATCCAATCATTCTAGTGAAGTCGCTGTGGGGTCGTTATAATTCATCCAGAAAGCTGTAAACAATCGAAGCGTATCAAGACTTAACAAAGCATTCTGGGTTTCTGATCCCCTTTTGTTGGTAGAAAACCTTATAGCATGCGCTGCAAACCACTAACAATGCTTTATGATTCAATTGCTATGCATGGCAAACTTTAAGTAAACCAAGGTGGCTTCAAATCAGCTTTGAGGAATGACTTGTTTGAATCTCAACTCAGAAACACCTCTAATATAAAAAAAGAATATAATACATAGTGTGGACAACCACAAAAAAAAACTACCATTTCGGGATGGTTTATTCAACTCATAAAGAAAATGTGCTTTTGGGGATAGTTTACTATAACAATCTCACAAATTATCAATTATCACAGTAAAGATCTCCCATAGTCATTCTATAATTATTCCATGATTAGTCCATTTATTATATTTTATTATTGGATATTATTGGGTCATTGGGTTTACAATATTGGGCCCCATAGTTAGCTAAGTTGGTTTATAACTACAATAGCTAGGGTTTATGGTGTTATAACTAATCATAGTTAGATGGGGTGATAAACCAACTTATAACCAAGGGGCAACACATTGTACCACATCAATGTTTTGACTCACCAAATTTCGGGAACTCCGTTTTCTCCGTGAGGGAAACTGCTTAAGGCGTCTGTCAGCCCATACGACATCTCGGGGGCCAAACTGCAGCGCAAAGCTTGTTGGTTCAACTGATGCATTTATGGTGGCAGCAAATATATAGGACTGTAGTTTTTCTTTCCCATGGAAGCTTTAGAGCAACTAGCCTTAACTTCAACTGAGGGTCCTGCTTGTACCACCAATCTTCACCAAAACCCATCCGGAATGACTCATAGAGATCCCTACTGAGACCATGAAGCTGGACGGACTTGCCGCACCTGCTGTGTTGCGAATTCCCATGGTCTGCTTTTGGGGAATAGTATTTCCCATAGGATCCATGTATGCTATATATTTTTAATGGATCCCATCAATATACCCCAAATGTTAGCATATATACCAGCACCATGGATCCTATGGGTTGCAAAATAAGGACAACTCGAAGAATCAGCATGTGGATTCGACTGCCAAATTTTTGGATGTACTGCCAATCATGACAAATTGATACCGCCAAGGAGTACATACACTCAGCACGGATGGACAAAAACAACCCCAAATTGCTAGAAGGCTCCCAGAAAATCCGCCCTCACAAGTCCTTGAAAAACATCTCCTGAACTCATGCCCGTGGACTGTCTTAGAAGGTCAACTACAAGGTACTGGCAGTTACTGGTGGTCGTTCATGCCTATAACTGGAATGATTTGTGTTCGAAGATTTCTCAAATCCTTGGGGATGCAGTTTCAGTGAGCTACAAGTGGTAAGAAAGCCACACTGGTTGGTGGTTGAGCCACCCCTCTGAAAATATGAAAATCAGTTGGAATTATTATTCCCAATATATGGAAAGTCATAAGATTCCATGGTTCCAATCACCACCAAGCAGCACAAGTACAGGGCCCCATATCCATCCATATCCCAACTTATGAGCCTTGTAATCTGATGTGTTTTTCCCATGAATAGTCCCACATGCATCCCCAAGTGAATAGGTTATGTTCACATACAAATAAAACCCTACAATGTGGTAATTATTGGAGTTATAAACCAACTTAGCTATCTTGGGGGCCTCACATTGTATAAATTAACCACTTTTGAGGAATATTCACCATGTATAATCCATATTCAACCCATGTTTCTGGGGTATGTCTGATATATGAACTCATTCCATCACAAGTTCATGGCGCGGGGGCCGTCCTGTCTTACTGCTGGTCAAGTTTTATAGCATTTAGCACATCATTTTTGGCAAATTACTAAAATATGATAAAATATGTCAGTATTCCCAAATCAGAAGTGAGCCCAATTTGAGCTGATCCCACCTACGAACCATGATTCTGAGTAAGGTCGCTATAGTTAGCCGTTGGCCCAAATGTATTTCAATGTTACAAAGGCGGTGCCCCCAGGTGAAATGCTTGGTTGGTTTAACCATCGCAAATGAGAATGACATATCATCTATGTGATACATTGGGATTTCCCATCTCCCAATGAATATGATTGTTGGCTTATGTTCACCCATCTAACTAGTTCGATATATGAGCCATCAATCAATTCAGTAACGGACAACTTAGCTAAGCAGGGGCTCCACGTTGTAAGCTATCTCCACATTGTTCAGCCCATTCGATCGCTTCGCCTCGAGACCAGCTTCAGAGTCCCATCTCGCCAAGTGGCTGCAGGGAATCCCATATGGCAGGGATCAAACCGAAAATTCAAAATGCGCAACGTGCTGCTTGCACAAGAGGCTTCAACCGTTCTCCGACCTACGTTGCGTTGTAGGATCGGACTGGGCTGACTGTGCGCCAAAAACCATGTGCGCCAAAGTCGCCGAAAAAATAACATACTGCGATTCGTGGTTAAAATGGAATTCCACACAGATGTTTGGTTTTGAGTTGTGCTTCGGAAACTCAGTTCGTAGATCCACAGGGCTACCCTTTCAAAAAACTTTGGGGTGCAGTTGGGGTTATAAATGGGCACCTCAAGTTGAGATAAAAAAACCCACAACTATGAACACTTCCCCCTGGCCACCAAATAATCAGGGAAAATGAACGGGCTTGGGTCCAACAAAATCCGGATGTGGCAAAAAATAACTTCCAGAGCAGATTGAGGGTGTTGAGCAATTTCCACTTCATGTGTTCTTGGGGCCAAAGCGTTTGGGGAAACTTATTTTGAAGCAGCTAATTCTCGTTATTTATTTTATAATTTATAAACATGTTGGTTCATTGTTTCAGTAATTCGCCAACCTGAACAGTTCAGCCATGTTTTAAGACTTACCCCGAAGCCATTTTCCATGATTCCTGTGAAACAATACATCCGGCGTGAGGTCCCTATGATTCCGCCGAAACTACATACAATGTATACCATGTACATTTACAAATACATACACGTATACTACATATATATATACATGGGTCAATGATCATGTGTCACTCACCCTGAAATCTTGGGCGAAGAATTGCGGCGAGGTCCAGTGCGGATGAGTCGCTGTCCGTTCGGATCTTCATGGCTTATTCTACCATTGCTTGTCAGTCCCCCCCCCAAAACCTATGGTTGAACATATTACCAAATGACTGGACATATATATATATAATAATAATAATCATGTGTATATATATATATTTATTATTATTATTATTATTATTATCATTATTGTTAAATAATATTATTATTACTATTAGTATTATCATGTATTGAAAAACACTTCCATCTTGAGAAGTTATATTTATATATATATATATGTGTACTATCCAAACAGAAACTTGCAGGTACCTGATTTGATGTTTTTTTCGGATCAAACTCCAAAGGTCTCCAAGACGTGAATCGTCGACTCCTGAGTCGTTGCGGCTTAGTCGGAACGGCCCAGAAATGGGAAGAATTGTGATGAACCACAGCTATGTGGTCCTGAATGGTTAATTCTATGGAATTATAAGTCCTAAAACTATAGTTGGTTACATATCATTATATATTATAAACACATAAAAATAATTAAGTGCTAGTTGGGCAAAAAAAAGCGATTTGGGATACTACATTCTCAAAAGCTGTCGGCTCAAAAAGCCGAGCCTGATCTGGATCACGTGGGTGGCATTCATCGTGATGAAATCACCCATTTTCATGGCCAATCTTACCCTCTGGTTATGTCAACATAGCTATTGAACATGGCCATAGAAATAGTGGATTTTCCCATGAATAGCATGGTGATTGTCCATAGCAAAATGTAAACGTTTACCAGAGGGTAGAATATCTTACATACCCTGCAAAAAAAACTTAGCTGGTGAACGTAGATGCTACCAAAAGACATCAAAAGACTAAAGGATTAGTTAAACTACCCATCCAAGATTGACCTTGTCCATATTTGGAAAGGTATTATATATATATATACAATGTGAGGCCCCCCAGTGATGTGAACGTTGGTTAACAAAAGCCCCAGTAACCATAAACCAGTTCGTGACATTGGAGTTATAAACGCACCAACTGAACGCTATCGACCGGGGGCCTCACGACTTGTATCTATGGGATGCACAACTTGGAATCCAAGAGAAACAAATGTGACCAGGAGATCCAATGAAGTTTACCCTTTGGTAAACTAACATAGCAATGGAAAATCACAATTTTTAATGGGAAAATCCACTATAAATGGTCATTTTCAATAGCTACGTTAAATTACCAGAGGGTAACCAAAGGGAAAATCTCTGAACAGATCCAGAAAGAGCTTGAGTCAAGCATCACAGATCCTCAGGATGCTTGAACAATTGAAGCTGATATCACCTATCATTGTGGGGGCCCCGAGATAGCTAAGTTGGTGAACATAACTCCAATATACTAGAATATACTTGGGTTTATGGGTTTATAGTAATTATCATAACGAACGAGTTAGACTGGGTGAAACACCAACAAATGGGTTTGCCTGAAAATGTTGGGTATATTCCCAATGAAATAGCCATAAAAAATAGGGATAATGATCTGATCATGAACCATTGGGTACAATTAGGGGTTTTCTCTATTTTCAGACACACCCAAATATATATATAAATCATTATTATTACTATTATTACATATATATCATATATATCATTATTATTATATACATATATATATATATATATAAATCAAGGGCGGCCCCACATTGTATCATCACGTGAGACACCCCGGGACTTTTTCCATAAACAGGATAGACATTTTTTCGAGATACTTTAGGTGAGGCCTGCGAGCTATAAGTTCGTTGATATAAATACCATTAAGTGTAGCTATATTCCCCATAAAAACTATGGAAAATCACCATTTTTAATGGGAAAATCCACTATTTCTATAGCCATTTTCAATAGCAAACTGTTAGTCATTACCAGAGGGTATGTGTAGCTATATTCCCCATAAACCCTAGTTATTCACAACTTATATGTCAACTTGACTATCAACTAGTTACTAGGGTCTCACCAAAAAAAAAGACCAAGGAGGATGAGATGAACCTAGAAACACATGAACCTAGAAACAACTCGTGGGCCACCGGATATCATCACTGGCTTCGTGGCGATTCGAATAGGGTCGTTACAATGACGCTGTGCTGTAGAGCTACTATTGGTGGTACTGAGTGACATGTTTCTTGGTTGAACATATATAAATTGGAGATTTCCCGTGCCCTCTGGTCATTTAACGGTTTGCTATTGGACATGGCCATAAATGGTGATTTTCTATAGTTATTAAGTTATGTTAGTTTACTAGAGGGTAAATTGGAGATTTCCGTATCTCAATGGACATGTTTACATTGGTTTATAAACGTATCTAATTTGACAAAGATTAATCCAACAGCTGGCCTACTTAGAAACCAACTTGGCAAAGTAGGGGGCACCACCTTGTAACCATCCCAACCCACTTCCTAAGCAGTGCACCAAACACTGTGTCATATAATCAATGGTCATTTCAGGAACCTAAATTGGAGGTACCTACCACATATAAGGCCTATATAAGGCCTATGTAAGGGAATATCCCCAGAAAATATGGCCTTATATGGTACAGTACCTCCATTTTAGGATCCTGAAATACCCATTGGTATAACCAGTGATACAGGGTTTCTCTGAAAATAGGGTGCCCCATTTCATCCACTGCTGAAGCGTGATACTCCCGGTGTTCAAAATGCTCTGTCCTCGGAATTCCCATAGTGGATGATGACCTTCCCCATTGTATGGGGTACTATGTGAGGCCCCCGGTCGATAGCTAAGTTGGTGAACATAACTCCAATAACTATGGTTTATGATACTTAAACCGAACTAGTTACTGGGGCTTAAAAACCAAAATCAAAATAATCATCAACCAACAGTGGTTTTGAACACTGCTGAACTTGCTACTTTGGAGGGTATACGGTATATCCCACTTTCAGACAGACCCCAAAATTGCTGCCTGGCTTCCTGGCTTCCAAATTTCATGGGGATTCCATCGGCTCCCGAAAAAGTGATCATGTCAACCCTGGATTAAGAACCCCCAACGCCTGTTTAATTGGGCGGGTACCATTGAAGTATTCGAAATGACTATTGGAGGAGTACCCCCTAATTAATAAACCATGGTTTAGCAAAATCCGGGGTTGACATTACCCTAGATGATAACTTATTTTTGTGTGAAGATCTGCCATCATTACCTCTGGGTGGTCAGGAAACCACCCTTTTAGGGCGTTGGTTAAATCTCTGACCACTTGGCTGTCCCCAAACCGCCAAACGTTGAGGAAATAAACAGCGGTGCACTGGGCATTGCACGAGTTCAGCCACTTAGCAACATTTCACAACTATGAACCCATCGAAAGAATGACAAACTGTACAAAGTGAGGCCCCCAAGATAGCTAAGTTGGTTTATAACTCCAACAACTATGGTTTATGATACTATATGATACTAATCACTATAGTTAAACGGTTTCTAAACCAACTTATAACTAGGGGCCCCACATTGTAGGTGCCATTGATGTTTATTCATGGATATGGTAGCCTTTCGTTAGGGAATGCAGTTTGGAAGCCGCTGTTCTATAATTTGCTCGAGGTATTGAAACCTATGGTGATGAGGATCCTGAAAATTCCCCATGACTTAAGAAATCCAATTGCAGTGCAGTTAAAAACAATTTAGTGAATTAAATCCAATTCGGGTCAATTAATTTATGGTTTAACCAGAAGCTGGTTTATCACCTCCATTTAACTATAGTTAAAACTACCATAAACCCAATGGGTGACCTAGTTGCTTCAACCAACTTAGCTATCACAAACCAGCTATAATCTCATTAAATCACCGCTTTGGTTGATAAAATCACCTTTTGTCAACTTAGATAGACCTATGGGGCCCCACATCGTACAATGTGGGGCCCTAATATTTGTTTGTGACTACATTGACGAACTAGTTGGATGGTCTTATGAACCAAAGAACAGAACGTAATGGTGGTAAAACAATAACCCCTGGTAAACAAACATAGCTATTGAAATTTGTTATTTATAGTTGATATGACCATTCAAAATGGTGATTTTCCATAGTTGTGTTACTTTACCAGAGGGTTTAATAAACCATCCCCAATTTTATAAGAGATAGGTGATATGTTTACCATTCCCAGTCAGGGCTGGTTTATGGCATTGTTTTTCCCACAACGGTTTGGCCCCACCACCAGGTGCCATCCAGCTCCTGCTTACTTTGTACCGCCACTTCCATTGGAGTAAGGCCTACCGATCGGCACAACTCGGCCGTTGAACCAGGCGTGGTGCGAAAGCAACCGAGATATCCATCAAACGTATTCCATAAAGATCCGTAAATATCCATAAATCATCATCAATCCGTAGTTCGACAACTTTTTAACTTCAACACCTAACATCTACTATTTCGTACTTCGACAATTCAGTTCGAAACTTAAAAACACAACAACTAACTTAGGGGCCCCTGATTTTGTCAAAGGCAAGATTTCAGACCAGGTTTCACATCTCACAGCAGCTCTCCCACTATTGCCATTTCAGGTACCAAAATTGAGGTACCCTACCAGACAATGTAAGGCCTATATATATATATATGCATGTAATTATATATATATAGATAGATAGATAGATAGATAGATATAAATAAGTATATCCCGCCTGAAAATCCCATTGATGATAGTGATCACCATTAAGCTGGTATTCACCATCTAAGCACCAACAAACAATCGACAAGTCGAAAATCTGCCACGAAAAAACGGCCTGCCGCGTTACCCCGATGCATGCTGAAGCCGAATTCCAATAAATATTCCAACCTGTAGCCGTGCTGTGGCCATTTTCTCCATTTCTCCATTACTCTTGAGGGACAAGGTGGTGCCCAGTGATGGAACGTTGGTTTATAAACCATACAGTAAACTGGCCATCGCTATTAGTGAAATAACTGGTTATTTCTATGGGATGAGAAACATGAACTATAAATGGGGTGACTTGTTAGTACTTATAACTGGCATTTGGGGCCATAACTATAAGTATAGATATATATCACCAACAAACAACATAGTTATTGGAGTTATAAACCAACTTAGCTAACTATGGGGCACCACCTTAAAAACAATTTGACAACCCATATGCGAACCATGGTGCTGGAACATTTACCTACATCATGTGCCCGAACAAAATAACCCAGTTTTGCAGGTAAATATAACATACATCTGGGTAAATAAAAATAATTTGCTAGCCTGAAATAGCGCCATTTTGGGATGATTCATGATTCCAGGGTTCGGGAGAACAGTGAGGTCGCAACATAATTTACCCAGATACATGGAACATATGGGCAATGGAATCTCACCCGTTTTACCGTCTGGTCAACGTTTACATAAACTAATATAAGTATGGAAAAGCACCATTCTTAATGGGTAATTCAAAGATTTCCAAATGGCCATGTTCAATAGCTTTTTGTACAAAGTGGTGCCCCCAGTTATAAGTTGGTTTGTAAGCCCCAGTAACTATAGTTGTAAGTACCATAAACCATAGTTATTGGAGTTATAAACCAACTTAGCTATCGAACGGGGGCCTCACATTGCAGGTTTACCAGAGGGTAAGTTCAATGATTGGATCCCAGAGGGTGACTCCGTTCAGATACCACCTGTCAGTGTAAATGTGATTTGGAATTTGCTGATGACTAAGGTATCCTCCAACTACTGTAATTGACATATAGTTTGTAAAAAGCCCAAAAAAACCGACGCCACTAAGGGTTGTTGGTTTATGATCCATCTTCAACAAGTTTAAGTTATAACAGCCAGCCATAAACCCTGGTTAACCTAGCTTTTTTCACCAGCTTCGCCAACCATTCTTGCCCCACGTTGTAATACTAGCTTCACCCCCCGAAACCAGGGAGTGTTTCTGGTTGGGATGGGTGAGATCACCCTTGTTTAGTGGGGGTCGTCACCAGCAATTTATTAGTGGGGTTCTAACCGATTCTGAACTACTGCGCAGTTCCAAATTGTGAAACTAACAAAAGCGACCTGATACAATGTGAGGCCCCCCAGTGATGTTAGTTGGTTAACAAAAGCCCCAGTAACTAGTTCATTATAAGTATCATAAACCATAGTTATTGGAGTTATTTGCACCAACTGAACGCTATCGTGGCCGGGGGCCTCACGACTTGTATGACCTGTAGCCACTTTAAGATCAAATCAATCCATCAATGTCCTAAACCGGCCATACACCATCCCAAGCAGCAATAAAAACTAGTTGCTACTCGGTTCAATGGGAATTTCAGGATCCTAAAATGGAGGTACGTGTTTACGTACCATATTTTTGGCCATATGAATTGTGGGGATATTCCCTGAAATTTAGGCTTCAAAAATAGGCCTTATATATGGTAGGTACCTCCAATTTAGGTTCCTGAGATGGCCAGTGATCGGTGTAGTCCCCAAAAACATGCCTTGGGTATGAAAAAAAACTGGTCCCATCTGGCCCCCGTTTGAATTTTGGGATGTAAATCTGTAGTTCCGTCATCGACTTCCGAAAGATATTTTAACATCTGGAATTACCCTCTGGTAAAACCTACGAAAAGCTATTTTAATGGCAATTTTAATGGATATATGATGGTGATTTAATGGGATTTGATTGGGATTTATCCTCTGGTAATGACTAACAGTTTGCTATTGAACATGGTCCATTTAGAAATCGTTGATTTACCGTTTTTAAAAATGGTGATGTTCCATAGTTATGTTAGTTTACCAGAGGGTATTCCCGGTTGCATGGATCAAGATAATCAAGATATATATGGTTGGTGGTTGAGCCCTACCCCTCTGAAAAATATGAAAATCAGTTGGGATGATGATTATTCCCAATATATGGAAAAATAAAAAAAATCCAAACCACCAACCAGATTAACTATTAACCGATTATTAACCATTCATTCTAAGATATTCTAAGTGCTACTCTTCAGGTATCCATCAACTTGGTATATTATTGCTGTGCCTTTGCCTCAATAATTAATAGCAGCCAAGTTGCAATTCAGGATGCCCATAGCCAGCAGCGTAGTGAACACACGTGTTGCCACAACTATCCTAGGCCACGGCCAACCAAGAATCGCCAAACAACGGATGGATCAAAATGGTATAGTACTTAGTAACCCCCCCAAAAAAAACAACAGGATGCTATATAGGAGTCCCCAAAAAAAGATAGAGAAGGAACTGATCACCATTTTGGTTGGAGTTTACATTTTCAAAAAACACGCATGAAACATCTACATAATCATTGCGGACCTCCTATCAAAAGTCTGGATGAAGGGTTTTTACCTTCTCAATGGTATGTGCCTGTCTCAACCTTCCTCCCTGTATCAAAGGTGCTTTCTTTTTCCCCTCCTCAAAGGTCCTGGTTTCCCAACCGTATTCCTGGAAAACTTTCCCATGTTCGAAGGATTTCTCACGGCCAAGTGTTTTCCCACAGTGAAGGTTCGCGCTCAAGGCTGCCAAAAAAATAAAAAATAAAATAAATTCCCGGAGACAAACCCATACCCCGGGGAAGAACACTTGCGACAGAACTTTGCAAATATGCAAAAAACATGCTATGTGTTTTTCTCAATGGTATGTGCCCGTCTTATTTTTTTTTATTTTATTTTTTTTATTTTTTCTCCCCGGAGGTCCCGGAGAGGAACCCTTGGAATTTCTTCCCCCGGAGGTCCCGTAGAGGAACCCTTGAAACCCTTTTGCTCGTTTTTTTCTCTTCGTCGTCTTTCGTCGT
>Ga0126342_10017974_pt1 | contig 12170 bp, 11 predicted proteins | sample Cyp1metagenome_FD_92528 | JGI IMG/M metagenome (GOLD analysis project Ga0126342, IMG submission 92528) | Coral microbial communities from Lord Howe Island, Old Settlement Bay, Australia - Cyphastrea 1 metagenome | ecosystem: Host-associated > Invertebrates > Cnidaria > Coral ... | reverse complement strand
TATATGTATTATATGTTATATATTATATTATATACTATATGTGTTATATGTAAAATATATATATATATACTATAACATAATATGATATATATATATATTATTATATTATATTATGTTATGTTTATTATATTATATATTATATTATATTATATTGTATTATATTATATTATATTATTTTATTTTATATTATATTATATATATATATATATTATAACATAATGTTTTATATATATATATATGCAAATATATATATATATATATATATATATTCTATTCACATGTTGGTCCATGTGAACTTCCTAACAGCCTAGGATTCGAATCCTTACTTTCTATTCAATTCTGCTACTGTATTTGCATGTATTTACCAGAGATATCCCAGCCAATTATGGGTCAAGCAAGATATGACGGAGGCACCCGGGCAGCCGCGCCTGCTTCTCGCGCTGTCCCAGGAGCAGATAGTGGAAGGCCAACAACAGCCTGGCCCGATGGAACTCGTCGAGGTAAAGATGATGGTGGGATCCATCGCATAAACCGACCATGACTAGGGATGGTAAAAATACCACCCATAAAGGGGATGGTCGATTTTATTGGGGTAAAGCCACTTTTTGGAGGAAAATCATCTGAAAATCATCTCGATGACATATCACTAGACTCTAGCAAGGATTTTCTTCATCTCCACATGTGGACCCTGACCCCGGGCCCCCTGGGTACCCGCACCCACCACCCACCACGGCTGCGGCCACTTTGACTCCCGTGGGAATTCCAACCGCTTCCTCTGCCGCCTCCTGGCAGGCCACAAACCTAGCGGACCTGGCGATTCAAATAAGCCAAAACTGTCGATTTAACCAGGTATAGGTTTTACCCTCTGGTAAACTAACATAGCTATGGAAAATCACCATGTTCAATGGGAAAATCCACTATAAATGGTCATTTTCAATAGCTATGTTAAATTACCAGAGGGTAAGCATCTTGAAGTAGGGATTTGATCAACAAACATGACATTCAATGGATTGGTTTTGTAGGATTGTTTCAGGAAAGCCTGGTGAAAACACCCCCGAGCATAGGGGCTTCCGGGCTGAATTGTTTCATAACCCCAATTCTGGGAGCCTTGAGGACCCGGCTTGTCACTACTGAATACCCCAAGCACGAAGGTTATCTACCAGTTACCCTCTGGTAATTTCATATATATATATACATATATATATAGCTACATTAGGAAAAAAACTGTCTAACAGGTAAACTATAAATGGACCATCGTGCATAGCTATTTGAAAGTTACGAGGGGGTAAATGGGCTGAAATTAACACACACTGATAGGGCCCATCACTGCAGAATCACCTCGTGCTCTTGTCGGACTACGATTCATCCACCGTGAAACTTCGGACCCGAAAGCTGTTGGATCTGTTGGGTCGCCACTTAATCTTGTTTTGAGACCTTCAAAGCTGCATTTAGTGGTTCACTCCCAGTTACGGTAGGGGGGTTACAACCCTAGTCATAAGTACAATAAGCATCAATAAGCAAGATTAGTCCAATCATAAGTGATGTCATAACCCACAAAAACGATTCTTGGGGGTGAACCGCCATTGCGAGGCCAGTCGTTTCCACCCAGCCTCAGCCTTCCGAACCTGCAAGCTTTGCTTGTAAACTTCGAGAAGCTTCATGGAATCATTCTCCATTGCCTGATAAACACTCGTACTGTGGTCTTCACACCAAAATAATTGGCAAATAGATGTTAATTGTATACATGTAAGTGATCATATTGTTGGGATTTGTTGGGTCTATATCTCATGGCATGATACACCTAGATTTTGACCCAGCTCAAAACCAGAAAAAACGCCTTCTCGCTAGCGTCCTGAGTCGCCCATCTTCTGTGGGCGCCTAGCACTCTTGCTGGAGTTGTTTTCCAGCCATGTTTGATGACCTCGCAGTGTTTGAAGAGGTTTTCCTGATGTTTCTTCAAAACCAGAGATTAAAAATTGGTTCCCACATCTAAATTTGCATGTGTTCGTGTGATTTTCCCAAGTCATTGGGATTATGTTCAAGGAAAAAAAATGCAGGACGCACACACATTTATCCCATGAAATAGGGAGGAGTCCTGTATTTTTTGCAAACAAATCTAAAGACAGATGGATGTTTCGGACCTCACTCGGTCTTCTCAATTGAGCAGTGTTCAAACCCTTCTGTGATTCCATTGTACTGGTTTGCTAAGAACAGACAACCCCCAAAGTATTCGGTAGTATTGCAGTTGCTCTGAACGTAACTAATCATCAACCAACCATCAGTCTTCAATGATTCATCCCCATAATTTGCTGATTCAATCACCAATGATAGATAAATTCCCATTGAATAAGCCATTAAAAACCCAAGGTTTTGAACCAAGCTCAATTGATGGCCCCTGTTTCACTCCACCGCCGCAGCGGGCTGCAGCTACTTGAATCCCATGCCTCCTACCAGGCGCAAGGAACGAATCGCGCGCATGTCGCTGAGAGATGTTGAATTGGAACCCTACATGGTAACATGAATCAGATATGGTGAGTGCTGCAAAATCATAAGATGCAAACTGTCGGCAATAGAACGTAGAGAAAATAGTAATCAACTGATATACATTGATTGTAAGCCACATAACTTAGATGTCAACATATGTCAACCGATTCACATGTTTGACATTTATATGATAAATGCATTTTATGGAATACCCTGACCTCTTCAGGTCCCTCAGGTTCTGCACATGTCTTCACTGGAGATGGGTAACTCCTCCCATCCCCTTTTCAATAGTTCATTACGTGTCATTTTAATTTTATTAGGTTTTTTCCCCAACAATTCTGGAATACAGTTTTCTGGTTGGTGGTTTAAACCCCTCTGAAAAATATGAAAGTCAGTTGGGGTTATTATTCCCAATATATGGGGAAAAAAAAAAATGTTCCAAACCACCAACCAGCTGGAATACAGTTTTTTCATGAATTCTGGAACAGCCAATCCCCATTGACCTGGCTTCATCTCCCCCCGCACCACACAGGTGCACAGCTGAGAGCCACGAAAAAATGGCCGCGAGGAAAATCGTCGGCTGGCTGCCTTTCATGGGAAAATCCATGGAAAATCAATGAAAATCCATGGAAATCCATGGAAAATCAATGAAAATCAATGGAAATCCATGGAAAATCCATGAAAATCATCTATAAAATGTTGAGATGACCGGTATCCAATGTTGCTTTGCTGCAGTATAGTCAGTATAGTTTAGTAGTTGAGATTCCCGGGAATTAATAAAGATTTGGAAAACCCGTGAAAGCCGATTGTTTTCCGATGAGAATGATCTACACATGGTAAGTGTTTCTGCGTGTGCCGGAGATGTTCCTTTTTTCTGCGCGAAGGGCTGACTGGGCCAGCAGAATTCACATGCCATGGTTGCTCTGATTTACGGTACGAAGCACATTGAATTCTCTGCAACTGTGGATCTGTCCGACCAGGATTTTCTCAGTCGGGATTCTGATCACTAATTTTCACACGGAATCTTCAGTGCGTCTTGTGTCACTTCCCAAATCAGACTCTTCTTGAATCGACTCTGGTACAGACATATTGTCATCAAAGGAATTGTCGTCGTAGTCCTCGTCATCCTTCTCCTCTTCCTTCTCCTTTTGCTCCAGTTTTTGCTCCTTTTGCTCCTCTTTTGGCTCCTTCTCCTTCTCCTCACAGGGCACACTCAACTCATGTCCTAAACCATTGACCCTTATCCCAAGGCGCCAAGAGAAAACTCCAACCCGGACAACCCCCGACCTATATAAAGCCTCCAAAACCATCCAAGGCGTCCTCCACTTTCACTTCAGTCTTGGCCACGCTTGGATCCAAGGCATCCAACTTCCTGGAAAATCCCAATGGGAAAATGTGGGATCGACACAAATCATTGAGGTTCCCAAGAATTGGGTGAAAATTACTGGGCAATTCCCAGGTTCCCCTATTCACTGGATTCACAAAGGGGGAAAATGCAACAAAATCATGGGAAAACACCACATCCCCATATCACCCATATCCCAAGATTGCTCAAATACATCTGAAGTTTGTGTTCGCTGCTTTTCCAAAACTCCGAATCCAACCCCCAACCGGCCCCAACCCCATCCAATTGGGTTCCACTTTTGTTCCAAGGTTCCTGGGTAGCAAGGTGGCCTTGGGCCCCATCAAACTGTCCAAGGCATCCCCTCCCAGCGGTGCCAGGGGCGCCAGCGGCGCGCCCAGCGGCGCGAGCGGCGCGCCCAGCGGAGCCAGGCGCTCCTTGGGCTTCAGCAGGGTGTCCAGGGCATCTGTGCCGGGGACTCCTGAGGCCGGAAATTACGGGATCTTTAACCATCAACAATTGGAATTTCATATGGATTTCATTGGGATTTCATAGGGATATAATGATGTAATAGTAGGATATTTCTATATATATATATATATATACAGACTGTATACAGTATATAACCAACCATAATTAGTTGGGTCTGTTTGAAAATGGAGTATACCCAGAAAATGGTTAACCAATGGATTTTTAGAGGTCGCCTATTGACAAAGCCATGGGGGATTGAGAGGTCGCCTATTGATAATCCCCAGGGTATGTCAATAAACAACAGTAATGTTCGTAATATCAGTCATACTAGATATGTGATATTAGAGATTCTGGATATAGCCTAAGTACTATTCTAAAATATGGAATGTCAAGAGTCTATCCTCTGGTAGTTGCATCGAACATATATGGAAAACGATGGAGGTTCATGGTCTTTATCTATGTAATGGACAAGCATCTATAATATGGAATGAATCATGAGAATAGCAATGAAAAATAATATTCATCTGGTCGGTGATTTCAAGCCCTCTGCAAAACATGAGTCAATGCCGATCTTCATCCCATGTTGTTAAAAATGGTGTTCGTCTTTCTAAAAAGAGGTCAAGCCACCAACCAGGTCCTTGTTAGTTATATATAGTTATATAATGTTACATATATATATATCATATATCCATTAAATCATGATCTCCCCTTAGTTTCCATATGTTTCCATGGTGAAATCATTCAAATCTTGTGGCAACAAGAAAGCTTTGGTAAATCGGTCGAGCCCAGATCCGGATCCGGTGGCTTCTCGCTGGCTCCTGGTACCTTGGCCTCCACCTGGGATGGCTCCTCCTTGGGATCTGCCTCCTCCTCTCCTTCCTGGATGGGGCTGGACACCGCCTCAGGCGAAGCTGGCTGAGCGAAGCTGGGAAAAAGATTGGCCCAACAAAAAACCATGGTAGTTATATAATAAGCCCATACAAGTAGCATACAGTCATGAACTTTTATGTAAAGATTCATAAAGATTATCTAAATAATTCTAAATATAAATATTGGAGGCGTCACCTGACTGAGGTGTGCAAATTCCCGAAGACAGGATCTGAAGGGGTGAATATGTTACGAAAATGTTCATATGGGAAAATTGGCATCGGACGGGACATGTATGAAAATCTTTGCAGTTTCCACCTTTTTGGAGGACTCATTGCACTTCATATATGGATACTATCGAATCTTGGCTGTTTATTGAGTACCCCATACTCGATACTCAAAATGACCAGAGCATCTGATATTTCCTGGCTATTTGGTGAACATCACGGCTTCTCTTCCCACCCAATTTTTGTTGACCCAACATCTGCACATTTTAGCTACGTAGTCAAATCCCCTATTCAAATCCTCATTTTCCTTGGTCAAATCTGGCATGTTGCTCAATCACCATCTTTTTCTTGATCAAATCATATCAAATCTATCTCTGTTTCCAAATCGAACCAGCCTTTTTGCCACGCCCCACCACCTTTTTCGGCCCGTCCAAGGTGCCATGCCGCGGCGCACAGGCCGCACAGCCTCTACGAAGTCGCACTTCTCGTCCAGCTCCGTGGAGAGTTCCACCGAGTAGTCCGCCATGACACTCATCTCCTGAGATGTGATCAGATGATCAATGGATTGGTTTTGTTGGGAAAATCTTAACCGGAAACCATGGTTTTTACATGTTTTTACCATCAAATATAGGGCTTTCCTGTAAATGTTCCCATCATCCAATTCTATGAGATGATGATCAGATGATGATCAGAGCTGAGCTTGTGGAGAAAGCTCTGCTCGAAAAACGAACTGAGTTTGGGGTTACTGGAATCTGGGTCCGGTGTGAATTCTTCAGAAAGCACTTGGGAAATTGAATGCGAAAGGGATATGAATCTGAGATATTCATTGAAAATCTCAGCTTGACCTGAATGTTGGAATTCGGAATGGAATCTTGATGGATGGCAATGACTGAAGTACTGAAGGTTGGGTGGTCCGAAACCAACCAAGAATGCGGTGTTTGACAGGGGGAAAAAATGAACCAACCAGAAATAGGGGTTCTCTGATATGTTGAGGAAAAGCTGGGAATATCAATTGATATTAATAATGCTGGATATCTAATGTCAATATGAATATGTGTTTAGGAAACTGCTGGTGGTTCTTGACTAATGTCAACTACTAATCGGCTAATTGGTTGATCAAAACCTTTAACAACCAACAATAATCACGGTTGAAAAAAACTAACTTGGGATGTTCAACTAATATTCCAATCAAAAAAAACAAAGGCGGACCTAAGCATCAACCATCTATCATCTTCAAGGGGTCCCAGAAAGTGGTCCCGTGGTAATGGAAGATCTGGCGAGGGATGATCCTAAATTTAAATGATGTTGCATTTTCGCTATGTCCAAACTGGTCAGGAGTAAGCGATTACCAACAAATGGGACATCTTTATAAATGGGGGGAATACCTTCCGTCTGTCTACATTGATTCTTGATTACTCACGATGTTTGTTTTTGTGGGGATCATCCCTATTGGGGTCAACATGCCCATCCAACAGGGCCGGTTCTATGCCAGGAACATGGCAAAAATCATCAACGCGGCCCAAACATTTGGGGGAAAACATCAACATCTCAAGGTAAAAATACTTGAATAGTGAATGATAAATTACGGTTCTGTTTTCTTGGGGTTAATATATACACAAATATAGCTGGATTATATATATATATAACCATCATTCCAGTATATAAGCATCATTCCAGTGACGTGAGAGTGAGGTCATTCTAATTCAGTCATATGTACATATATATATACATACTATCCACATATATATATACATATATATATAATATATAATGTTTGTATTGAGCTGTAACCCATCAAAATATGTGAGAACTCTCCAAGGATGCAACCATCAGAACGGCTTGCCGCGCCAGGCGTCATTGAAAGAGGCGCTCACTTGACCTTGGCGATTTTGTGCCGCGAATCGCATCCAAAGATGCGATGAAAATATTGTATCATCATACAGGATGGGGCCCCGAAGATAGCTAAGTTGCCTTATTTCAGTGGCTTTATGGTAGATATAACGAACTAGTTAATAGGGGTTATAATGGTTTATAAACCCACTTATAACTGGGGGGCCCCATCCTGTAGACCGGTCAAAAAGAATGATCAGCACTTATGCCTGACGTCGTCTTGAAAATATGACCACAAATTGGTCGAAATGCCCGAAATTCAACATGAACCCCTCAAAAGATATCCAAAGATTGGAAAATCCTCTGACAAACAGCCCATGGCAGCGGCATTTCGATCCAGAGCTGGGCGCCCAGACTGGAGCTGGCATCCTTCTTCTCAGAGTTCGGAGAGTCCGCCGAGGGTGATGGCACCTTTTTGTCAACTCGCAGGTCTTCACCGGGTTTTGTCAAATCGCTCGGTGGGGGTGTCAAATCAATAAAATCGCCTTTCAAATATGGGATCTAAAAATATGGCAAAAAGACGGTCTCTATTATCTATATATATATATATTATATAGAGAATATGAACACCCCTTGTGTCTGAAAATTGGATATACCCCCAAATGGCAATTTTAAAAGAGATGATGATAAACCACAGGATTTAGGCCCTATGTTCTTAACAAACCCAATCAAAGCCACATGTCCATCCTTTTGTGGCTGGGAATCTATCCATGTCCCGCGGCTCCCGCGGGACGCCAAGCTGCATCATCCTCCGCCTCCTTCTGGCTGCTGAAGCCTGACCAGGCTTAGTGGGACACGAATGGAATATGAATGGGATATAACATGATATAACTGGTAATATAGCTATAGTCATGGGATATGAATGTTGGAATATGAAAGGGATATAACATGACTAATCAACGGCTAATCAAACACGGCTGGGAAATCACCGACCCAGATTCAATGGGGATTTTGCTGCCATCTTTGCCGCGAAGTTCGTAAAATATTCATATAAAATAGTGGCAAAATAGTGCTCTATCTTGTTTGGGTGTTGCTAGAAAAGAGGATTCTCCGAAATCACATCATAATCATAAGCTATCGCCATGTTCTCGTTAAAGGGACCTAAATAAAATGAGGTATCCGGAACGGGGATACAACACCTGATGTAGCCAAGGTGTATAGACCATAGGGCATTCTTGGGGGAGGCCCAGAGCTTCCAATAGTCACCTGCAGCAAAGGACAACCCAACGTCGCCTGCTTGTGCTATTTTCCCAGCCTCAAAGGCCAGCATTTTCCGATTTTCCCGACAGGGAAACCTTGACTTGCCTCGTAACCTTCGAAAGAAAAATGGCAGTGGGTCAAAACCAATAGTACCCCTGTAGTTCACATCAAAATAGCTGGGATTTATGGATGTTCATCCCACTAAAAATGGTATGTATAGGTATTGATCCATACCCAAATAAAGACAAGAAATATGACAAGTATTGAAACAGTGGTTGTCTGGGTTCCAGGTTTCACCTACCAGTTGACATTCAATTTGTACGGGTCACGACCCACCCTATCACGCCAATATAGCTGGGATCCATGTTCATCCCCAATGTGATGGACCACATTCGGTCCATCCCAGGGGGGTAAAGAATCACTTATCTTAAAACACAGTTATGTATAGAAGATCCCCAGTTACTCGGGGTACAGTACATGTTAACCACTAAACCTAGGACTTAGGTGGCACCCCCAAGCTTTCAGGTGTCCCCACCGCGCTGGCTGGAGAATCACTGGCTGACAGGATGTCAGCATCCGCGTCCGAGTCAGCCTGGAGGACTTGTGGAGCTGCCAAGGCATGTCCCGATCTGGGCAAAATGAGGAGATGATACAAGAGGGATACTGCGGGGATATAATAGAGACATATCATATCATATCGTATCATATCATATAGTATAACACAATATAACATAATACACTACAATACAAATCAATACAATAACGATTAATCATACTTGTCTCTACTTAAATAATCATTGTACCAATTGTCCCATTGAACGCGCAAATTGCATCCCCGGGCCTCTGCATTGATGTAGAGCTTCGGCGCTCGGCGCTCAAGGGCGCTAGGGAGTTCCTTGTGTTCAGCTTGGGTAGTTCTTTGGGGGAGGAAGGTTAGACATCTTTGTGTGTGTGTATATATATATGGTCACCGCCCCCCCCCCAGAACCCCCATATTCAGGATTAGGGCGCTGACCAGATGTAAATACATTAAAAGCATTTTAAAACAATAATGAGTCACCCCTCAAAACATCCCATTATATCCCTGTGTATTCATGCATGTGCGTATGCACGTATTTATGTACGCATGTATGTGTCTATGTATGCAAAATCAATTTCCACAAACTTCGTAAAATCAGGAAAAAGCGATGCTGGAACCAGGAACAAAAATCAAGATGAATTCATGGCAAAAATGGTTTATGTGTATATATGTAATATGTATATATAGATATATATATATATAAATATGTTTATGATTGTTTATGTATGTGTGAGCCATTGTCGAACCTCATTGTCTTCGGTAGGTTCAAAGGTATCGCTTCTTGGGGGTCCCTATCCGTGGTCTGGGGCCGCTTTTTGAACAAATGGGTATCGCCGGTAAAGCTCATTTCGCTTCCTGCATTGACTCAGCGTTGTATGAAAGAACTTCAGGTGCGCACACAATTAATTCCCTTGCTCGTTTAGGGTGTGGCTGGGAGCAGGTGATTTTTTAGAGAAAAGGGGTCTACAGAATATAAGTCCACCCAAAAAGGTGCCACCAAATGTACTAATTACGAAGTAAATTTTACATGGGACCCAAAAATGGGTACTCGCTACAAATAGGAAACAAGGATCATTGAAAACTAGCAAATAAGCCGTTTCTACAAAATGGCGAAACAAAAGTTGCCCCTTCCAGGTGTCGTTTTTGTCCAAGAATATCACTGTTGGAAAAATCCAACAGAAACCCCTGTTGTTCAAAAACTCTGATCTGCGGATTCCTGCTTTTTCTTTCTAGCATCTCTCATGTCTTAGCATGTCTTTAGCATGTCTTTAGCATGTCTTAATTGGCATGTCTTAGCATGTCTTAATTGGCATGTCTTAGCATGTCTTGGCGCAAGATTAGGCAAAATCTGGGAACATGAAGCAATGATCCAGTTTCTGGTCAGGTAGCCCATTCCATACATGTTACAAAACATCACTATGTAGAATCTGCAATTTTCTGATGAGGCGAAAACAAGGCCTGCCACAGGGCCCCCGAAGTTGGAGAACAAACCCATCAAGGCGCCATCGGCCAGATCTCATTCGGCTCTGGAAATGGAGTACCCCAAGAACCCAAAAAGGTGTAAAACCACATGGAGAACCCAGTTCTATAAATTGGGATATCCCTATTTTTTTGTACAACCCCAAGTACATTCACACATTTTCTGAAAAAGGCAATATGTTAGTGCTATATCCCAGATATTCTACTGGTTCACACAATACCTGTTAGATAATCCCTTATATTAATTATCCCGTATCCCCCATTTATCCCTATTGCCCTATTGCCTATATATACCCTCTGGTAATTTAACATAGCGAACTGGAAACTCACCATATTTAATAGGTATATAGACTATGAATGGCAATGTTCAATAGCTATGTTAGTTTACCAGAGGGTAGATAGATAGATATATATATATGGTATGATATTATATGGTATACTGTATATATATATCCCTATCTCCGCAACCCTTCGCCCTGGTCGACTGGTCGACTGACCACCGCCTTGGCGATCGTCTCCGTGAGGGAGAAATTCAGGCTACCATCCGGAGCTCCTCCAGTGGTCCACAAAGCAATGGAAAAATTGGACATCTGGAGATATGAGGTAAATATCATACCATCCTGGAAACACGTTTCTATCTTTTTGGGAATTACTATTATATCTATATTATATATATATATATTTATCGCTAGTGAGTTAACCAGCGAAGTGACAGTTTCTCATTATATGACTTGCTGAGTGGTGAATGTAAATTGTGCATTGACAATTTGTCTACTTCTCGAAAGTTTCTCATCTAAACTTCCTTTGATCAAATCACATCATACCATATCATACCCTCTGGTAAACTAACATAGCTATTGAAATTTGCCATAGAAATAGTGGATTTACCCATTAATAGCATGGTGATTTTCCACTATGTAAACGTTTACCAGGCCGGGTATCATACAATACAACATCGTATCACCTCACAATATCCTGTAGGGATGGATGAATTGTCCCCCCACCTGGTCGCTCTGTCTGCTCCGTGAGAGAAAAGTTCAGGCCTCGGCGAAGCCACTGCGATGGGCCAGGGAAACGAATAGAAAACCGGATTTGACCATCAAAGCTTTCGTCAGTTTATCAAAAATGGATAGAAAATTGATTAGAAAAACTGATCGACTGACTCAATGTGTATATATATATATAGTATATATATATATATATATTATATATACTGTGTATATATATATATAGCAAAAATCGAGATTTACTTAGTTTGCCCATTGAGAGATTGGGGCACAAGGGGTCTCAACCATCAGAATAGCATGGTTTTTTTATCCATTTCTATGGAGCCATGGCCGTTTCGTAGGGATTCCCATAGTCACGGTGATTCTCAGGCCAAAACTTCCATCTGCACTGGCCTAGGCCGTGGCACCCGTGGCAACGCACGATGATCCTCCAAAAAGGTAAGTGGCTAATAAAGTGACCCCAAGAAAAATTTAGGTGAGTAGGTTGAGTAGGATGGTAGGTTTTTGTATACCCCACAAAAACACCGTTAGAAATTACCCACCGTTAATCCCCATAAGTTGGTGTAATAGTTGCTGGCGGGTCCACAGGTCGCCTGGCCTTTTTCTTTGTTTTGGGGGGTGGG
>Ga0126342_10017973_pt1 | contig 12170 bp, 11 predicted proteins | sample Cyp1metagenome_FD_92528 | JGI IMG/M metagenome (GOLD analysis project Ga0126342, IMG submission 92528) | Coral microbial communities from Lord Howe Island, Old Settlement Bay, Australia - Cyphastrea 1 metagenome | ecosystem: Host-associated > Invertebrates > Cnidaria > Coral ... | reverse complement strand
TTTGCATCAGCACTTGCACAAATCAGAAGTGTAACATTTGCATCGGCAGTTGCACAAATCAGAAGTGTAACGTTTGCATCGGCAGTTGCACAAATCAGAAGTGTGACATTTGCATCAGCACTTACACAAATCAGAAGTGTAACATTTGCATCGGCAGTTGCACAAATCAGAAGTGTAACCTTTTCACTGTGGGCATTGAACATGCAGCCCTTTTTGTGCGCAAAGGAAAAACCAGGTGTGGCTTTTGCATTTGGAGTTCTGTGGATTTCACCATCAAAGATGAGGATTTAACCACCAAACAATTGGGATTTCACCAAGAGAAGATGGGATTTATCCAGCGTTTTTGGGGTCATAATACCTGGGACCCGGAACATCCACTTGCCAGCTATTTTTTTCATATATAATACCTGGCTTTTGACCCAATTTTTCAGTTAACTCTCCTTTTGCTGTTGATGGAAATTGTTGGGTTCGCGAAGGTGCCTCGATCAGTGAACTGGGGCCTGAGTGCCCTGTCCTATGGCAACATCGATGGTCCCGTGACTTTGTGCAGCGGTGGTGGCAACTTCAAAGTGTCGGGCAGCGCAATGATCACGAAATCTTGAACGACTTGTCCATCCTGCTTGGTACGATGTTCCCAATCGACTGAATCCAATGTGTTGTTTTTTGTTGACTGCTTGGTTCCGATGAATCCAGAAGTCTGGGACAACGCCATGGACACTGAAAACAGATTTCCTTTGCCCAAAAGTATTTCTGAAGAGTCTACTATTCTAATCTTATAGGAAACGACTTGTCAGTGCACTCTGCTTCTATTTTTGATCACTTGTGATTTTGTTTGTCCCACCACTTCGGGATTGCTGTAGGAGGGGCTCTCCACCTTCTGGAAGGATGTTCAGGACGGTCATCCGGCTGTGTCTTCAGGTTTCATGTTTCCAACAGAAAAGCTACGCACATTGGAACCCCAAAATTACACAGAGTTTCCAGACTTCATTTTGGAGTGTGTACCCGGAAGCAACCTGCCATCCATCCATTCTGGATGCCATCCATTCACCGCTTGCATCAGCGCGATGCTGCGCAGTCCCACCTGGCACCTCTTCCAATCCTCGGATGGAACTGAAAAATTGACAACGATGGTTGGGGGAGATGGGGACTTTTGCAATCTCCAGTGGCTTGAAAATTATGATCAATCTAGGACAATTTTTTCAAGGAGATGCTGGTGTGTGCAGGAAACTTGAGGATCCAAAGTCAATTCTAAGAATTCTCAAGAATCATAGAGTCATAGAGTACCCTCTGGTAAACTAACATAACTATGGAAAATCACCATTTTCAATGGGAAAATCCACTATAAATGGCCATTTTCAATAGCTACGTCAAATTACCAGATGGTAGTAGAGTAAGAATTGCCCAGACACCTTCCCCACATTCCATTTTGATCCTGTTCACCCCGAAGGTTGGGCCCAAGGAAGACGTCTGACTCTCCGCATGGCCAAGTTTTTGTTCCGGACAGGTGATGGAGTTGCTACCTCCAGGCGGGAAAGATGCGTTTTGGAGTCCCCAAACTAGGGTTAACTAGTGACGTCGAAAAAAGCTTGAAGCGAGGATGCTGAATGATTGTTGTCCTGTATGAACCGAAAAAAAAACTTTGGGGGTTCACGGATCGGGGAAAGAAGATGTCCCTGCTACTGCTACTGTTTACAGTCCTGGTTAACTGTTCTAGTTAAATGCAGATCTAGTGCAGTATGAATTACTAGTTCCAGTTCTAAACCAACTCCCATTCTTTGTTGGTGCTCTAAATGCCCACTGTCAGCACAGAACCCTATGCCAAGTCCTTCCCGTGGTATCCCGTTAAAAGCGCTGGAAGGTCGCGGAACGGCTGGCCTATGGCTTGGTACTGCGAGGGCTGCGGCAACTTGGACGTGCTTAGCCTTGGGGATTTGGGGATGTTGGGGTAGCTCCAAAAATGGGTATGACCTTGGACGGGTCATGTTTTTTTTGTTGCCCCATATGATTCTTAGCCAGGGCATGACCTTGCCAGCTGTTTGATGTGAGCTTTGGATCTGTCACATCCAAAGTATATCAAAGTATGCATCCTTGCCCGTGAGCAAGAATGCCTTGATGTTACTTTCTCCCTTACAACCCCACTCATATCATACTCGGCCATCTCGGCCCGAATACATTTATCCAGTTGCCACGATGGTTGAAATCACCATCGGCGTCGTTGGTGGGACATCTGTGGCCCCTGAAGATGGAGCCGAAACAGCGGAGACAGAGACTACGGATGACTTGGAAATTGCCCGAAGGACAGCCATTGGCTTTGAAGAAAGACATGTGGGTCACTTGAATGGCTGAACTCAAGCAATAGAGAATGGTTGTCTTCCCAATTCTACTGCTCCCAATTTTTCGGCGGATTCATCTTTACCAACGGAAAGGCCTGTTTTCTGTTTTTAAAGAGTGCTGACAGCACTTCAACGGCGACAAATCGTTGTTTGACAGGAAAATCTTCTCTACTGCGGGAGGCTTTTTGGACAGTGAACCCGGGGAGGCAGCGTGGTACGTTCACACGCAACTGGATGCCGTCTTCTGGGGGATCAGCAAAAGTCAGTTCAAAGACTTCCTGGGCATGGTGCGCAGATCCATTAGTGAAGGGAGCATCTCGAATCCCAGTAAGGACACCGATGGAAGCTGATGACTGGGATGATTCCGAAAGTATGGATATTATGTGTGGGATGTTTGGGGAACAACTTCAATCTTAGTGGTTTCATACTGATACTGCTCTAGTTGTATAGATCAAGCAAGAAAACAACCAGAACATGATTCCCCCAACCAGCAGGTAGATGGAGCTTAGATGGAACTCAAGTGGTTTCATGTTACCCGGTTTTACTTGCACGGTACTGTTCAACAAAGAATGAACTCCCTGAATGCCAACCATATTCCTAGTGTGTCTTTTTGGTGAGTCTGCTCGGGGCAAGCTGACACCAGGAAGTCTGCAAGGAGAGGGGCTTCAAGCATTATTCTGACTGGAAATTTTCAAATTCACGGATCGGGCCCAATATGCACCATGTGAACTCTGGCCTCATCCGACCATATACTGAAGGGCCGGACAGCAGCCATGGTATCTGTGGGCTGAGCTACGCGTTGAAGGAGAACAGCAAGACAGCTGGCCTCAGGTGTGACTTGTTCATCTCACACGCTTGGGATGAAGGTGGGCCCTCACCCAAGCGTTTCGACAAAGGCATATCTTGGCCAGTGATGTTTTTTTTTTTGCTTCAGCATCAAACTGGTCAAATGCCATGCTTTCATGGCAAATTTCCCGCCAGGTGTCTTCGATTTGGAAGAGAACTTGATGAAGTCATGGCCCCAAAGTTGCAGCACGGCATACTTTTGCTGCTTATCCAACCCGCAGAACCAACCTCAACTTATCAGACACCTTCTTCTTACCTTGGAGGCGTCTCCATTTTATCAAGTCTTGAAGGCCGAGCCGAAGCAAATGCTACTGTTGTCCAACCTCAATACACCTATCCACAGTAGATTGTGGTGTGTCTTCGAGGCCCATTGTGCATATGAAATGGACATTCAGGCCGGGGTTGGGAAAGATGAATGGTGAAGCATCGTTGGACCAAGTTGAATGGTTGAATGCAGCATGTTCCATGGACTTGAGGGGTGTTGCATGGTATCTAAGGCACTTTTCAGAATATAATGTATCTTTTCTTGATTATGTGAGACAGAACAAGGGTCTTGAGTTGCAAAGGATTACGAAGACCCTGAGGTGAAATTGGCAGGGCCAGCAGAGGGCTTGATCACAAATCCCAAGCGCCTGGCATGTTTGAATTGTTTCCTGCAAATGATTTCAGTATTGAGTGGCCCCTTCTTCCTCTTCAGTGGTTTGGCTCCAATTATTTTCGGCGTGCTCTTCTTGGCTTCACTGCCTTCTTGGAACGAAGATACTGGACTTTATGCTCTGCAATTTGTGGGCAGCCTGGTCCTGGTCTGTGGCACTTGTTTCGGCTGCAAGGCATTGAATTCGATTCGAAATGACGCAGCATCCTATAGCTTGGACATCAGGAGAGCCAGGTGCACTGATGACAAAGACAGGAAGATGCTCAGGGCCGAGATGAGAGGAAACCCGGATGGTGCTTCAGAGATGTCATGAGATGTCAACGTTGGAGTTTTAAGGTTCAACCTGGTTCAACCATTGCTGTGGTTGTCGTTTCTTGTGTTCTTAGTGCTCTTGGAGATATTCCATGATATTCCCATCTTTTTTTCTTCAATTATTGCTGTATACCCATCTTCATTTGTCTATAATTATATTCATTATATTCATTGTTTGATATCTGCCCATTTTCACCATATTCCACTTTTTCTTTGTCTGCCACTTTATTCTTTCGAACCCAACAGATAAGTTGAAGGAAATCGCTTTACCTCGAAAGCGCGCCCAGGAAAGGAGCAGGCCATCAACGCGAAGATTCGTCGCCTCATCGCAGAGAGTGGTTTGATTGCTGACCTTCGAATTGGTGGACGTGGCAGGAGGCGGCGCTAATGTCAGCTATGTGTGGTACAAAATGGACTGGTTCACCCGTGGCGACTGGGCGATTCTGTCAGCTGATTTCAGTTGAATCTTTGTGGCCGTGTGCCGAGAAAAGAAACACCTTTCGGCAACCGAAAGAGAATAGAAAGATGATGCGGGTTTCACCGGTGACTGTTGTTGCCGTGTGAGGAGGCATCTGAGGCATGAAAAAGGGGGATGTGGGTTCCACAGATTGATCCAAGAATGGTCCACCAGAATGGGCCGGTCATGGCAGCTACGGCAAAATGACGAGAATCATCAAGAATCCAAACTTTCCAAACGTTTGAATAAATGACGTTGGAGAAATCTTGGGGGGCTTGGATTCTGGAACAAAACCACGGATTTGATGGCCATTGGATGATTGGTCACGTCCCAAAAGGCTACAGCTCTTGATGAAGTGAAGACATTTTTTTCGAGCGTGGTGAGATTGGTGGCACCCCGAAGAAGAACCAAGAAACAACGGAATTGTGAAACTAGTATGAGTAGAAAAGACACGAATTTCAAAGTGCAGGTTTAGATCTTCAAACTGATTCAAACAGTACACGTGATGACGATCAAATTCACCATTCACATCTGAACTTCTACCAGTTGGGCTGAAACCGAGGCGACCGCCAATCATGGCATCGCCAATCATCGCTGGGATCACAATTCTGGATCGATTAACTGGATTTCTTTTGGGGGGGTCATTTGATTTTGGTTGTCAGATCATACAACGTTTGGGCATGAGACATTTCGTTTCACGTCCAGTTGAGACGCTCTTTTTGTGAAAGAATGAATGATATGAATGGAGGAATAGGCGGTGTATCATCTCATGCCATGCTAATCACATCATACCGTATCATGTCGTATCACATCATCTCAACCCATAAGTCAGAGGTGTGGATATTTTCCTTGATGAACAATCAATTCTAGCACCGCTGGCGATAACAAGTGGTGCTCATAATTTTGACGGTTCCAAACTGAAAGAATCATCACCAAGCAATGCTCAACATGAACTTTCAGACCTACCAACAAATACGAATCATTTTTCAACTCAGGTCTACATCCACCCGAAAAAGGTAGACGCTTTAGATGTGGAGCTTTCATGAGGTTTCCATATGGGGGTTTCCCCATAGCTTGATAGGGAAATTTCCATGATTTTCATGGACAATCCCATGAACAAAAAGGTAGCCAGATTCTTAGGTGGTTTATTTATGTTTATTTCATGGAACATCCAATTCAACTATATAATCTATATCATTTTCCATGAAATTGATGGTTGATTTCATGGATGATGACTGGGGCTATCCCCATGACTTCAGAAACTCCACAGGCCCTGGGTGCGCGTGCCAACCTGGCGGAGCTGCTGAGATGCCTCAGACGCCTCAGGATGCCTCAGACGACCGCAGGAGGCTGGTGGATGGAATTTTGGGCTCCAGAAGATGGAGGTTTGTAAAGATATCATCTATGATTATATAACACATCATATATATATATATATATCTATACAATATAAACTGTAAATGTACATACTGTAGCTACTTTAGCTGTTCTTTTTTTGATGGTTTGGAAGATGGTTCAGAACATGCTCAATCCAGGCCGCCACCGTCGGCAGCATGGACCAAGCTGTTGATGTTGACGATGTGAAAAGCAGTATCCATATTATTCCATATATATTTACTGTATTTACATATGTATGTATGATGTATATATGATTATATATGTAAATATACAGTTATACAGTTATATATGTATATATACATACAGTTTTATAACTATAACTTTCACACATACATGTACATAGGTTCCCATTTTTGGCCATTCATTCTGTTGCTGGTCAAGGATTTCCTGATAAAGACCGCCCGAGCTGCGCCTTTGGACATGAGCTGTGAGCCGTGGTGAAAATCTGCCCTCTGCGCGACGCCTTGGTTTCAAGTGGTATCATGATGTGATTATCCCATGATATTCATCATGATATCCCAGTCAATGTGATGATCCAAAGGTAAACTAAGATAGATGTGGAAAAACCCATGAAAGACCAGCATTTCAAGAAATCTTCCTGGGGAAACCCCAGTTTTTCCGCATCTCAACGTTTACCCTAGGGTATCCCCCAAGATATTGGGAGTTGTAACCCCCTCAACCAACAGTCAGCACCGAGAGGATGGACCTGCTCCGGGGCAGTACAACCAAGAGGTGCCTCTGCAAAAAGATGGGATTTTTCACATGGAACAACGAAGGAAAAAAACCGAGTGGAGAAACCCACACTTTTTGAGATATGCACAGAATTCAATCCAGGATTGATGATGATTGATGATGAAATTCTGTTGAAAGCGGTAACGAAGAGTTTGAGTGGACTCGGACAGATGGATACAACAGACTCATCAAAACTTTTGCAAGCACACACACACACCCTTGAAGTGAGGAGCTGTTCACATCGAGTTGCAGCCACTGTGCGTCGCGTCGCGTCGCGTCTGCAGGCCTTCAAGCAGAGTGGTCAGATCCGTCGAGCTCCAGTGTATACCTGTCAGGGGCGTGAGGCCTGGCGTGAGCCCGTGGCCGCACCTACCCCGGTCCCTGGGGAGTAGCGACCTCAGTAAACTGAAGGTCGGGCTTCAGGGGATGGATCATACCTTTGAAGAACTTGGAGTTTCACCGACTGAAATAGGACATCTCAACGAACAGAGAGGAAATGTCCCAATGAACATCAGCATGTTGTGCAAACAACGAGGTATTTCTTCATCAACAATGATGATTTGAAGTAACATGGGGATTCTAAGCAGCAAAGACGGGGATTTGACCAGCAAACCTCCAAGGGGATTTCCTATTGCCACGTTTGATGACCGGAGGGTATAGATCTAGTCGCAGTGATGATGTCTGACGCTACGCGGTGTTTGAATGCCACAAGTGATGGCTGATTTCCGTTTGAATACCAAACATTACGCACATTTCAAGTTACAAAGGCAGGGAAAATGCCTGCCACTTGGGCATCGGTGAGCCTTTGAGGTACAATGTTGAGAAGACCACGCGAGTAGGGAAGATCACTCCCTACAGGCAGGAAATGGCGGCTGTGGGACCTGTGGGACCTGTGGGATGGGATTCCGGGTTGCCAAATGGCAGTGGCATCATGTGGCATCCAGGTTCACGATGTATTCCCGATTGGATCCCTTGGAACCTGCACGAGGCGCGCCGACGGTGGTTGACAAGATGATTGTTTTAATATCCAGAGATCGACATGACTCAATGACCAGCCTGGTGTTGTTGAGTACAGACATTTAAGGTGAGATGGGTCTGTTTTTTTCCTTTTCCAAGCTCAACAACAACCAGCAGCCATTTTGATGCTCGCCTTAAGGTGCCCAAAATTAGAATTGCTGTGACACGACCGCTGTTTGTTTGGTCAAGGTGAAAGGGCGACCATCAAGCCTGGTCCTGGGCATTATAAACTGCCCAACCTTGCTGATAGGAGAGGGGGACTCTGCGATTGTCGGGTATTCAAAGTTTGGATGAGAAATTCAGCTTGAACGTTATTATCATTCATTATATGTATACATAATTATACATATCATATAGTCATATATCACATATATATATACACATATTATCTAGATATATCTATAGATCCTGACTGGAAGCTGCAAGATGCTTCAAATTTGCTGCATGAGTTGGTGTGGCAGGGCGTGAAGAAAAAGATTGGACCATATGAAAATAGCTGGAACTATACAGTTGGAAATATCCAATAGCTTGACGCCACCAGGAAGTCTGGGTTGTGACACAGACATTTTGCGCAGTGATCGGCCAGGAATGCTTACCCGGACAAGGAGAAACCACCCTACTGGAAGCTTGGACAAGAGCCTCGGGGTCTTCTTCCTACTTAGCGATGCTGGTCTGGTGTCCCAGGGGGAAGAGTGGTCAAGGTGGGCTGGCTCAAATCTTGTGATTTGCGAATATTGAGGCGAGGAATATCCTGCTTTAAATGTGAACACAAGAGGATTTCGTAGGCCATTCCTCAGCTGCTGTGCTCATCTTCAGGAAACTGAAGGGACACAAGATGTCCACAGTCACCGGATCTACAGAAAATGATGATTTGGACAGACTTACAGTACAGAAGTCCGTGATTTTTATCATCACATGGGGTTTCCAGCCAATTTTCCAATTTTCCCTGGAGCCAATTCTGCGATGACCCTAACTAAGCCGCATCTGCACAATGCCCAGGAGTTCTGATCAGTTGGAGAGCTGATGAAGGGGTCTGTTTCACGCAGCCCAGTGGGGCGGTGGATGCGAGAAATCTTGGGGTTGGTGTGGTGCATGCTGGAAGTGCGTGGACATGGATATGGACAACTGAACTTAATTCTCTTTATACACATCAAGCTAGTACAGATGCGTTGGGCATTGTTTGGCATTGACATTAGATGAGGCATTCTCCGAATGTATATAGGGGCTACGTGCACAGCTTTGGGGTGTGTTTCCATGGGTCAGCATTTTTTTGTGTTGCTCCCACAGTGACACCCCATGGAGCGCGATCCACCGTGAACTGGGGCTTAGCTTTTGAAGTGGTCCTCGTCACATTTGGTCCACTGCTTGTGAAACAACAGTGGAAAGAGATTGACACTGGATGCTGGGGTTGAAAGATGGACATCCCAGGGTGACATCCCAGGTATGATCAGAGTTACAACTCTCCTAATGTTGCTGCAATATCCAAGCTGAAGCTCCTGGATGTCAAGGGTGATATCCAGGATGACTAGAGATTTATGGAAAGGTTTGGGTGAAATCAATGAATTCACTCCCCCATTCCGATCTTCCCGACCTGAATTTGGGTTATCTGCGAACCCAGGGGATGAAAGGTGGGGAGAACTGGGTGCTCATTTGGCTCTGAAAATGCTGCATCCCAATGAAATCCCAATTTTTGCAGGCTCAGGGTAAACTTCATAATATTTTTACCTACATATATATATATAATATATATATATATATAATATATATAATATACATATTTTTATCCTCATGAGGCTCCCCATGTCCACCGTAAACCCCCTACATGACATCCTGGGATCAGTCGCCACGTTGCCATGGCGCCATCGATGTCGATGAGCCCTGGCTCGAGGAGAAGACCGCTGGATGGAGGGGAGAACTTGACGAATGGGAGAAGTTGATGGGAAGTTGGCACGGCACTTGATGGGGATTTCATGGGAATTTTCAATGGGGAGAAGTGAAAAACTGCTAGAATTGACTATCTATATAACATTCTATAACAATATACTGCTGATTCTGAGATTTTGCAGGGGATCTGAAGTTAGGTATGGATATGCTTAAAATCACCGATCCGCCGATGACACGTCCGGCTAAAAATGTCCGTTGTGGGTAGTGACCTTTCTTTCCGTGGCGCATTTTACTCAAGGGAGTGATTGCGAGTCCGTCCCGATATTCAATACATAGAGGCAAGGAGAGAAGGCTACCCTCTGCGAATTGGTTACACTTTGCGAAGTGGAAAATCACCATTTTAGATCATTTTAGTAGGTAAATCATACAACTAAATGGGCCATGGCTTGCACAGCTATGTTAGTTTACCAGAGGGAAACTGGTGAAGCCGATGAACTCAGATCTGTCACACCAGAGTAGCGAATGGAAAAAGGTCAGTCTCATGAAGACCGAAGCGACAGCAACGTCCCGGCTCGAAACCCAAACCAGGATATGGTGATGATGCTGGATGTCCCATAGATTTTTTGAAAAAAAAACCCAGCCTTTGGGATCTTCCAATTGCCGGCATCATGGCTGTGGCAACCCTTTGCCTTCTGGGTCTATTTTGCAGTGTGACGGCCACCCACCGGATCTATTTGGAGAGAAGGCACGGGTTGGGGAAGATTAGAAGCTTCGGGCAGTTCGTCAAAGCTTTGCCAGACCCTTGGCCAATGCAATGAACATGGAAGGTGAATTTGCGGAACGCTTGTCTGCGACATTTGCTGCTACTGCAGTATCCCAGTAATTCCCAGCCTCTGATACTGGCGCCGGGGTTTGGCGCTGAGCCGACTTGTGAAACGAGGTTCGGATTGCTGTATGTGTATATATATATATATATATCTTTTTCTTTGGGCCACAGACTAGTGACCGACTCATGATACTTGTAATATCTTGTAGTTTAAAGCAGCCCTTGGTGATTAAAAGATCTCAATAGACATACCATGGCTGAGTTTTTTCAGTGACCGCTGCGAAGGGAAGTGACAAACGTCAATGCCACCGATGTAATGCTGGACATCAGGCCTGCGGAGCAGCCGCACTTGGACAGGATTTTTTATCGGACAGGGGAGAGCAGAAAGGAAGTAATGTCAAGCTCAATGTCAATGATGATCAACATGATCAACTGAGGATTCATGCACCCTGGTTTTATCATCTTGAAAAACTACCCTGCCAAATAGTGAGAATTATGCTACACAACTAGGTACCTCCCCATGGAAAAACATGCAGAGAGAAGGCGGGACAGCTCCAATCCAAGGACACGAAGTGCAACTAGAATGATCCTGAGGTAGAATCAAGTACTGCTCAGATACGCGTATATGTATGTATGTATGTATGTATGTATGCAAATGATTGCAAATGTATATATGATTACAATTGATTATATATATATATGTACATGTAGATGTATATATAAATATGTAAATGTAGATGTTTGTACAATTTTATACAGACATAGATATGGAGATATATATATATATATACATACACATACAATGTATAGTTATAGATAGCTGATGGTCAGCTGTGTTCCTTACCATTTCATTTTTCGACATCTATTTTGAGCTGTGGCACCAGGTCCCGCCGAGAGAAATACCAGGCATCATCGCTTCAGAGTGGCTCTGTCGTGTTTGGACAGTCCTCAGGATGATCCATGTTGGTCCATTTCAGAGATGGTGCAGATGGTCCAAGAACTACCAAATTGGGCCAAGTTTTTCCGGAAAGTCGTCATCCACAAGCACTGAGGTTGGCTGCCAATAGGCGCCCCTGTAGATCTGATGAGTGATGAAAAGGTGGGGCCCGGGCGCCAGGCGGTTGAGTTTTCAGTCATCTTCGGCAGCTGGGAAGGTGGCCCATGGGAAAGTGATCTATAAATTGAATGGAAGTTCAATGGAAAATATGAAGAACATCATCGAGAATCCCTCATAAATGGAGGTTATAGCTGGGAAAACCATCTATATAGTCTATAAATGGAAGATGTTCTATTGTCATGTTTGACTACGGGATGGTAATCTTGGCTACACTTCTTCCTGCTGCAAGCCTCGTCAGGCCAAACTTGTAGTAGAGCCCATGGAGAACATTGCGAGCCTCGGCAGCACAGGCAACGGCATTATTTTCCCCTTCTGAAGGGTTGCTTGAGGTTAACTGGCTGTGTCCGAAAATGGGGAAATTCCCCACCCAAATGGCAATTTTAAAGGGGACATTGATGATAAACCATGATAAACCATGATAAACCATGATAAACCATGATAAACCATGATAAACCATGATAAACCATGACAAACCATGATAAACCATGATAAACCATGATAAACCATGATAAACCATGATAAACCATGATAAACCATGATAAACCATGATAAACCATGATAAACCATGATAAACCATGATAAACCATGATAAA
>Ga0126342_10017972_pt1 | contig 12171 bp, 13 predicted proteins | sample Cyp1metagenome_FD_92528 | JGI IMG/M metagenome (GOLD analysis project Ga0126342, IMG submission 92528) | Coral microbial communities from Lord Howe Island, Old Settlement Bay, Australia - Cyphastrea 1 metagenome | ecosystem: Host-associated > Invertebrates > Cnidaria > Coral ... | reverse complement strand
TGCCAGATAGAATGCCAAATAGAATGTCAGAAGATATGTCAGATAGAATGCCAGAAGATTTGCCAGTAAGAAAATGTATAAATGTCATGGTGGGGATCACACGAAGTAAAGTATTTTTTTTAAAGTAAGTACTTTTTGATACTTTTTGGATTCTTAACGTCAAGCATCATGGACTGCTAACAACCGTTTTGCAACAGCAGGCTGTCACCGGTTTGGCCAAACCACTTTCATTGACTTGAATTACGCATGACCAAAATGATGGACGTGAAGAAATGAACCAAAATCTTTGGCCAATGTGATGTCAGACCGCAACTAATGCATTCCAAGTTGAATTCCAAAAATGCCGTTGGAACAACAGAGAAATGCCGGAGCCAAACAAGTCAAACAAATTACGCCGTAGTATTCCGTCTTCGAGGTTCTAGGTATGGGAAGAAGAACACATGAGGGACATTTTAAAAATCAAGAAGGTTGCACTCAAGGAATCTTAAGGGTGCATCAATCGGTGATTGATCTCATGTGGAGATGCACATGCTGCCCGAAGCGCAGGACCTTATCAGCGCAGAATCTGTTTTATGTTGGGCGAAATATGGTGTCCTGACTTGCCGAACTGTAAATGATGGGAACAAATCTTAAGATATAAGGTCATAATTATGCAAACCAACATGATATCATCTATATGTATATGCATACATGCAAAAACACGCGCGCACACAGATATGTATATATATATACACGTATGTATTATATATATATAGTCTACGCCCCAGGTAAGGACAATCCATGACTGTGACCTTTTAGATGTTATTTCTACCACAAACACCTTTGACCTCAAAACTTCCAGCTTTCTACAGCCCAGCCGCTAACATTTCCCGCAGGAGGAAGGATTGAATGAGACTGAATGTCAGTCCCGCGAGCTGGCACCTTGACAATCAACTCCTTGGGCCATGCATGGCCCTTGGGCCCAGGAATCTCCGAAATGTTTAGCCATGACAGCTGTGAACATCCTGCGGCCTGATTTTTGGAGCTTATTGAACCCCGAACTAATTCTTGGCTCGGTTTTTCAAGGGCACCCTTCCTATAGATTGTCATGGTTCTTTTGGGATCAATTCATCCTGCGGTTCTCATATCTGTTATGAGTTATGACACAACCATGGTATATGACCCAACCAATTGTATATCATTGTATCTGAATAATAAGCGGATTTGCATCCATTTATGTTCGGGGATCACCCCTGAACTTAGCACACTACTTAGCACATTGTGACTCAGCAGCAATCATCATCCCAGGACTTTCTTCAGGACCGTGGACCATGTATCATTCAGAGGACTTCCTGCATGTTTACCTTCAAAGCAATTCAGGGACTGAGCCGTTGATCGGGACAATCATCCAAAAAAAACCCAAAAAACATCCAAGGACCCTTTGGCAATACCTGTCATTGGACCTTCCCTTCCCCCATACTCATAGTTACTTGATCTAGCGCTGTACTTAACACAGCGCCTATCCCGCTGTCATTGCAGCACCACCAGTTAAAACCAGATTTTGTTGATGGATTCAACGGTTTACAGCCACATCATAGTTTTCTGTACTAGTTGAATCCCAAGTTTTGTTAATTCCGTGTTGAATTCAACCTTTGCTAGGTCAATTTTTGACTCCTTTTTTGTTGGCTAAATCACATTAAATCCGCCATACTAATCCCAATTGTTCCTGGATGGTCAACCCCCCTTGGTTGGTAATTTACCTTCAGAATCCAAACAAAATCAGCGAGTGTGTTTCACCCGATTGTAGAATCCGGCTCCAACTGGCGTCGTGCCCACCCAGATGCCCTGCTTGAAGATGCCATGGAGCTGCACCAAAGACAGCGGCTTATTGGTCATGGAGGCTGCCATCCAAGGTGCCGCCAGGAAATGGATAAATTCGCCGGTAAAACCAAGGAATTTTGTCATGACTTAAACAACTTGAAAGTGTGAGCCTAAACATTTTTTTTGTCATGAAATTTGAAGGTTCCCCTAAAATTTGTTTGGTTTTTAATTGATTAATAGGTTGCAGTCTGGTAGTCTGGTTTGGTTGCAGGAGGCTTCAGGAACTACTGGAGCGTGGGCTGTCTACACAAGAATGCCTAAAGATTATAATAATATAGCAATGTTGCATAGCTCAAAAATTGGAGGAATAATGTTGGCAAAACAATAATAAACCATCCGCAATTTCAACATAAATAGGTTGTATAAACCATTCCCAAATGCGTGGGTGGTTTATTATTGCTTTTACCACGTTACATTATTTTGGATGGACCTGTTTATGTATTTATTTTCAGGTTGTACAAGCATTCACTGCAAACGGGCACGTGGTTCTTGGAGAATGTGCGCAGACGTAACCTTTTGCAATTATGATATTAATATATTTTTGCATAACATGTACCAAAAAAACATGTGTCAAGGGCGGGATATCTACATTTGGGGGTTTTCTGAAATGGGGGGTACCTCCAAATCATCCATTTTAGATTGGGACTTTCCGTGAAATAAACCATCCATTTTGGTGATTCCCTATTCGCATCAGTTCGGGTATGGGAAAATGAATCCACAGGGATTGTCTGAAAAGACCAGTTTTTCAGGAATCCCATTCACGATGGTGGGACAACCATAAACTGCGCCCCTCCAGTGATAAGCTAGTTTATAACCCTTATTAACTATATATACAGAGAGAGAGAGAGAAATAAACCATATAGTTACCATAGTTGTTGGCGTCATGTTCACCAAGTTAACTATGGGGCACACCATGTAAGTTATAAACCAACTTTTAAACTATGGGGGGCACCGCCATGTGAGTTATAAACCGACTTAACTACTTTGCACGTGACATTGGAGCTATAAACCAACTTAAGTATGGAGTTACATGTCACTTGACCATGACACCTCTATGCTTCGCGTTGCGTCGCGCACGCATACAGCGCACGCTGTGGCACAGGGAAGAACTTCACAGATCGCGTGAATTCTTCGGATCTGAGCAGCCTGAAGATCCATGGCACAGGTCGAGCGGGTGTAAGCCAACCTGTTTAGATGTTGAATAGTGAAAGAATATGAACTAATGCAACACAAAAAATAGAAAAATCGAGATGGAACTAATGTCAATTATAGATACTGAAATGTTAAAACAACCCATGGTATCACATAGAATTTCATATGAAAAATCGTCAGACAGACGGTGGTGCAGGATGCTGCAGGATTTCCATCCACAGCTTTTACGGAGGTCGACCGGACCACTGAGGGAACATCCCCCGAATGGAAGTATAGAATGATATTAACGGATGTTAATGGTTTATATATTAATATATATATTAGATTAATGAATGTTAATGATATGTAATATATTAAAGATTATGGAATGGATGTTAATATTAATGAATATTAGTGGTTTATATAGCAACCAACCATATGACATAATCAACTATGGTGGCATATTGATAATGATGGATATGATGTGAATGTATAATCCCAGCCCCCATTCATATTCGTTACACCCCCGTTCTATGGTCTGAATGATGTGGACATTCACTACGATTTGCCATGGTTTTAGGGGATGTTTAATTCAGATTAATTAATTATTCTAGGAAGAAGGCCAATTCTTGGCAGGCATCAGAGAATCGCAGATTCATGGTTTGCGTGTTGGCGTATCACAGCTCACTCTTGTTCATATTTACACTTAGCAATGTGTTGTTCAGCTAGTATGTTTGATAAGTTTTGATTTTGATGATGCGACTTTTCTTCTTTTTGTTCAAGTTGTTTAAACATAGGCACCCCGAGACTTCCAGTGGCCTATGACGTCATGTTCGCCCAAAAAATCGTGTTGAAAGGGGCCAAGTGCTCAGGAACCTATGGCCAGATCGGATGCGTTATGAGACGCTGATGAGTTCAGTGACTCAGCCGACACAAAAACCATGTAGCCTATGTATAGCCTATGTATAGCCCGTTGGCCTCACTGGGGGTATGCTATATATATATATATCTGGTTGGTGGTTTGGAAAATTTTCTTTTTCTCCATATATTGGGAAGAATCATCCCGACTGACTTTTATATTGTTCAGAGGGGTAGGTATACCACCAACCAGAATACCTGGTTGTTCATTTAATTTCATTTACTGACTGGGATGCACCCTGAAGTGGGATGTTTGTTTCAGCCCCCAAGGGATACCAAGGGTCGTGGTTCAGCGCCTTGCGGTTTCTGCACAGCCAGGCTGAGAGTTTGAAACCCCAGGGGCACTTTAAGAGATGATAGGGATTGATAGGGCATCTAATTTTAAACATATATATATATATATTATTGGGATTGAAATAATGAAACTTGGATCAAAAGAATCATTCTTCAGGCCAGGGAGCCTGAAGTTTTTTGCTTTTGATGGAGATCTGTACTGTACCCTGATTTCACACTTTGCTATGATACATAGATGGGCCATTTTGTTCGATGATTTACCCCAAACAAAATGGAGATTTTCCATAGGATCAACCATCTCAGGAAACTGATTTCATGGCACTTATTGAATGAGCAACAGGATGATTCAGCAGTGGGTTTCATTGGATTTCCAAGTGTTTGATGGCTCAAATCCAAGCAGACCATATTGTATCATATTGTTGGTAATTACCCATGATATCCTCATTATATGTCGATATTTGATGGTTAACATCCCCTTGTTTTTCCATGCGTTCGCCACTGGAGGCCATGACATTTCAGTGGTTGCCTTTGTTGTGGGGCCCTGGGAAGCGGGTGCTCATCACCACCATTCTGCGCGATCCAGTGGAGAGGCTGAGGCCAGACATGGTCATCATTTTGGGCTCATCATGGATTATGAACATATTTCCCTGGTGCATCTTGTGTATAAATACATATGAATAATGGAGAGAGAGCTATTATGTGCATATTATGTGTGTATTATGTGTATATATATATACATACATTTTTTAATTCTGTGCATATAAGTTTGTCAAGATCATTTGAATGTAATGCAAGAAACAAGCTATGAACCGTTCTATGCCACCCTGAATGGGCCTTTTTTTTCACTTTACATTTGTCAGGACATCTTGAGGAGATGGGGCTGAATCCACTGACGCATCACCCAACGGGTATGTGATCTCCAACAGGTACTTGAACAGTCTATTATCTATTGGGTATATGATCTCCAACTATTGGGTATATGACAAGAAAGTGATGTTTAAAAACCTCCAAAGAGCACATTTAGAAAAAAAAACTGCTTTACAGGACTTTACCAAGAATCCAGGTTGGATCGATGTTGGCAACATGTAAAAATCCCACATGTTCCGCATCGATTTCTGAGAGATTGGTGGTTAAATGCTGAAGAAATTGGATGGTAAGATTTTGGATTAATTCTGTGGGTCCATTGGCAACTTGTAAATGTTCCCATCAACCGATCCATTATGAATAGACAATAGCTGCTTGGTGTTTTCAATACATTTTGGACATGTTCAACTATATTTCGAGGGGTTATCCTCAGTTCTCAATTGGCTCACATTTTCCAAATAGGTAAACAACATTAAACAATAGTTAAGAACATACATATACATACACACACATATATGTATATATATACACATATAAAGCCGCAAAAACATTCTACACATAGGTTATATATATTTAAAAAACAAGAAGCACATATTAAAAAACCCATCACCCTAAAATTAAATACCCCAATTTCATGGTCCCAATTAAGTGGAAATTCCCTACTAAACCATGGTTTCGTTTAGGGGGTCTTTAATATTGGAAGGGATTAGACCCAACAAAAATATGTAAGAAACCACCAAGCAGCTGGTGGTCCAACCACCGCAGGTCGGTGTTCTACAGCCTGAGCCCAGATCACTCGCCCGAGAACTTCACGGAGAGGGGGTGCCGTGAGTCAACTTGGGTCCAGAGGATTAGAGGATTCCAGCCAAAGAATAATTGTAAAATAGTAAAATTTTTAGATTATATCGTGGTTAGATTAGGATTAGAGATGATGAATGATGATTAGATATTTGTTTTCCCGCCTAACTAAAATCATCATTTTTGCAGCCGAAAACTGACTGATGATTGCCATTTGTTTGAGAAGATCATTTGCAAAAGCTACTGAAGGGTGCTGTTTCAGATTGTAGATTTCATACTAAAACCAGGTGGGAACAATTTTGATGCTCACAGCCCAACGGTGCAGAGTGATGGAGCCATCATTGCTAGTTAAGTCCATTTAGAAGCTAGGAAACTGTATCAAAGTCTTCATCAAAAAGGGTAAACAAAACACTCAAATGTAGTTGTCATTCTTCTCGAGTGCACCCATTTTTCAATGCCTTGAAGTGGGCCAGGACTTCCTGATTGCCGAACGTGACACAGCCTATGGCAACATGACAGAGCCTCAAATGGCCAGAATCCAGGCCGAAGGCATCCCCTGGCGTAAGGCGGGAGGAACTCCACGGTGAGGAACCTGGTGATTGGAACCTGGTGCTTCATCGGCCCTTGTGCTGGTTAGCCAGCATGGGAACATGGAACAGCACAGCATTCATGATAGGAACATGTTCAGCCCCTGAAACTTCGGAAGCACCGAAAGCATCCAAAACCTTTCCCAACAGTCGCAGATAAAGAGAGATCAAACATGATCAAAACAATTGATGTCTTGGAAATGATGTGGAATGGTATGGTCCATCGGTCCATGGTGGTCTTTAGGTCCTCCTGGTTCCGCTGCCCTCTCTGAAGCGCTCCAGGTGATCCAGGGCTGTTGCGAATATGGCCATTACCTAGGACGCTGAGCTGAGTCCCAGTGAAGCTGACCCAAAATTCGGGATTGAACCATCATAGAATGGGGATGAATGGGGATAGAAATGATGAACAAATGGGCTACGTTTAATATGACCTGGGCAAATTATAGCAACCTCTGTTCTCCCGAGCCCTGGAATCATGGTTAATAAGGACAACCATCTCAGAATGGCCTTATGTCAGGTTAGTGAACTACTATAATTTGCCCAGATATGTTTTAGCAAGCAAACGATTGACTTTTTAGTGAACTTATGTGAGTTAGTGATCGCTTTCTTATGATGGTGTAATGGGATATTTTGGATAACAAGAAGCAAGACTCATACAGAAGATAATTGTTTTCCCCAATGGCGGCAGTGGGGTCAACGACAAGTTTAATCCAATGAAATGGTTTCTTTAACAAATAGGACAAGTCGGTCAAGCAACAACTGGTTGGTGGTTTGGAACCATGGAATTTTCTGACGGTTAATCATAAATATATGGTTAACATATGGACATATATGGTTAATATTTGGAAATTTATGACTTTCCATATGTTGGGAATGTCATCATCCCCAACTGACGAACTCCATCATTTTTCAGAGGGGTAGGTATACCACCAACCAGACAAACTTGGCAAGCCTTTTTCAGACAAAGCCGTGTCCATCAAGATCCTTTTTCCTCAGCTTTGTCAGTCATCAACATCAAACAACGTTTTGGGACTGGTTCTTCCATCTTTTTTTTTGTCCGTTTGAATTTTGGGCAGATTGTAACCACTACACCGGCCGTTTTGGGAAACCATCCCAAAATGGGCCCACAGATGTTTGACTTGGGATTCTAGTTAAGCTCCGGTAATTTAACATAGCTATTGGACATGGTCCATGTATAGTGGATTTACCCATTGAAAATTGTTATTTCCCATAGTTGTGTTAGTTTACCAGAGGGTAAGCTCCCGTAATCAAACCTCATTTAGTTCGCTGACTTTCCCAGATACAAAGCTCCATTTTAGCTCGGGGAGTTCCCAGGCCATGTGTGATGACATCCAGTTATTGAGGGAGTTATCAAGCAAGGGCTACCCACTGCTGACATCGTTATAATATTGGTTTCACATGGTTTTAATTACTGTAATTATGTGTTGTTCCAAGTTGTTTTTCTTTGTTCTCAAGTTTTGACATAACGATTATGGTAGTAATCATTAGCTAGCTTGTGGTTCTTATCACGGTGGTTTGCACTATCAATTCTGCGTATCATGGGGTGTTATCACCTCCATTCCTCACCATGCACTCGGCCACCTCCCTTCCTGTCGTTTGACTAAGCCCCTTGCTGGGGCCTATGGGCCAATGCCTATGCAGCCTATGCATGGCTCAACCATAAGGCAATTGCGATGTGGCAAAGGCCAAGCGGGTTTTGGTGAGCCACTTTGATTTCGTACCCCGGCGAAGCTGCAGCTACAGGGGTCCCAAAAAAGACATGGAAGTTTCACCATGGTAACTCTAATCAGATATAGATACACAGATTTGATAGAGATATAGATGGAGATGGCGATGGAGAGAGATGGATGGATGGATGAATGGATGGATGGATGGATGGATAGATACATAGATAGATAGACAGGAGGGAAGCACAGATGTTTGCATCTTTTTCTCCGTCCGTATATTCTGATGTGCCCAAGGTCGGAATCTATGAGGATTTGCCCGGCTCCCTCGCCCCTCAGCACACAGCACGGGGATGATAGTGATAGTTGGCGAGAAGGGTGACTGCCCCAAGCTGGCCTTATCCAGATGTGGAAAATATCCTGACTCATGGGTCTTGTTTTGATATTATGTGCGTGCTCTTTTTCCCTCCGTGGACTGTAAGCGCCGAGCTTCAAAACAGTTGTCAGAGTATCCATAATTAGCCATGCAAACCCGAAACCCATGTTTGTTGATGTAATGTACATAGAACTTTATTGCTGTGCAGACTGAGTTAAATCCTTGCCCACTTTTTGGAACTAAATGATGGGTCTTTCTATAAGTCATTGTTGGATTGCTTCCTGACCAAGCATGACCAATGCCATTGCCCCATCTCATTTTTTAATGGAATGTCCACCATCATTTCGGTTGTCCAGAGGTCAGCTAGGCCTCGATAGAAATTGGGGCTTACCCCGAATTGACTGGATTATAAAAATCGTCAAAGCATGAAGAAAGTGATGGAGCCATGGATTTGGCCTCTGGTAATCAAACGTGGCAATGGAAATCCACCCCATATATTTGATGTTCCTATTAAAACACTCCATTGAGAGCTGATTTTCGGATTAAAACCTCCGTTTTCCATCGTTTTCCCATATAACCTCCATGAATTTAGTTGATTTTCCTATATTAAAACATCCTTTTATTTATAATGGATTTTCCCATATTTTCCCATGAAAAACGCCATGTTTCATGGGATGAGCCCAGCTGGGTTTCAGGCTTCCCTCGCCTGGCTCTACGGCAAGAGCCCCGAAGGGATGGGAACTTTGGCCCGTGACACCCTGCTGGAGGTGCCATATCAGCCATTATTATTGGTATTATTATTAATGGCAGTTCTTATTAGTATTAAGACTCAAATTATGACTATTATTATTACTGATTACTATATTTGCATATGTAATTGAATACATCTCTTATCATCTCTTTCTCTCTCTCTCTCTCTCTCTTTCTCTATTTGTGTTTAGGATGCGTTGGAAAGAATTTTGGAGATGGCTTCAGCATGGTCCACCGACCCCGAGCCTTCTGCAGGTGCCACCCAAAAAACCCGAGAAGTGGAACAAGGCGGACCTTGAATTGGCGAAGAACATCACTGCCAAGGACTGGAGCTGGGTCAGGGAACAAGTGACCGGGTATACCATTGGGTTGCAAGAAACAGATCTCGATGTTTGTTTGTTTCAGATGTTTATGGGATTTGCTGGGGTTTGGCATGTTTTTCTGTACTATGTCGCACTTCTTATGTATCTAAATTGCTATAGTTAGGTTTCGGGAGTAAGTAAGTTGCTCAGGGGAAGTGTCATGAAACTATAAGAAAGAACAGCATTTTGTTAAAGAAACCCTGACTTCGTATGATTTCGTGGCTTACTGGGCTACTATACTTGTTTCCTGGGTTGGTTTCCACCCATGGGCATTTGGTCTCCCCTCATAAACCCACCCAAATTTGTCAGGACAGGGACATTTATGACTTTGCCACGGAATTGTTTAAGCGACAGTCCGCCTGGTCCTCGAGTGCTGGTTCCACCCGGGAGGGGAATGACGGTAAGAGCCAGAACTTGGTGGACATAGCCAGCGAACAAACGCACTTGTTCATGTTCTTCATGTTTCTTTTAGGGTGGTGGTGGTGGTACATCTTAGATGATAAAACACGCTAAAACTTGATAAAACCATGAATCTTTGAGATTGTTGTTTGCTCTCAAAAATGCGGGCACCAATCGGATCACAAAAGGCTGGTCATTCTGGTCATTCTTGCTGTTGGCGGGTCATTGCTTGCGTTGAAGGTCATTAAAGCTGAAAGCATCCAGCATATCAGCATCACTCTGGAAGTGTCAAGTTCTTCATGATTTGGGCCACAGTGTAGACCGTCACATGCCCCACTATTCCCATCTATTCGCTACGTTTTGATTGATCCACAGTCAGCTATGCTGTATTCTCCGTGCAGCATTGCTGGTTTTTGAGATGATAAAGCAACCTATTTCGAGAACGTGTTTTGTGTTTCATTTCGTTCCCTATATATCTCCACACAGTTTCCGGCCCCCGGGAGCAATGAGGTGAGCATGTGGAACAATGAGAATGTGTGGAAAGACCAAATCAAGAAGCTCGAGAAAGCTTGGAACACGAAATGGGAACCTGAGTGAGCTGCCAGTCTGGGCTGCTTCATTTGAGTTCCGGTCTGCGTCCTGTGCTGCTGGAGCTAATTTTGGCTGAGTCTAAGAGAGCCATGGGGCATCTAAATACAGAGAGATCTGTCAAAAATTGACCATTTTGGCGGGTGAATTGATGGGTTTCTATTTGTTTCTTTACTTGTTTGGGGGGCCCAGTTCAGACCATATATCGCTGATCGCGTTGTCCCCTTTTGGTCAAGGCAGTAGTTAAGCCGGCCTGGGGTCTTTTGCTCAGCAAAGCCGGAGGCGAAGACATCACAGTAAAAAATTGCTGGCGCCAGTGGACACGCCGTCATTTTTTCCGGTGTATGGTTGGCTCAGGCTAGAGTGTAGAGCCAACGAAACTATGTATAATTTGCAGCAATGACGATACAAGATGAAAATTAGCATAAATAAGCCATCTAAGCAAACAGCATGTGGATACACCTGGCTGGTGGTTTTGAAATATCTACACATATATCAGATACCCTCCGGTAAACCAATAGTTCGCTATGGAAAATCACCATCTTTAATAGGTAAATCACGTATTTTTGTGGGCCATGTTGGCAAACTGTTCGTCATTGTCCCGCTAGGGGCTTAGAAAATTCCCGATTTTTTAAGGGACCTTCAGTTGACCCAGTGACTTAGAAAACACCAAATTCGTGCTACAAACGCTGATTTTTATTAGGTACCTTCAGGCACGTTGAGGTGGTAATTGCAGGTGATCTCTTAGCGAACGTTTGGTCAGTGTTTAGTATTACATGTATTACCCTCCGGCAGTCAAACATAGCAACACGGGAAATATGCCAGTTGTATGACTTTCCCAGCGAACTAAAACCTCGTTAGATCTCGTTGAGTTCTTACGGAGTTTCCAGCGACGTTGCCGGGGCGGGAGGTGAATGACCTGAACGACCACCTGGCGGAACTGGTGGACACCCTGGATGACATGGATGGATCCGTAGTGCCTTGTAGATAAAATGGGTCTCCATTTTGGATGTTGACAACGTTTATATACTGGTTGGTGGTTTGGAACATGGAAGTTAATGGTGGTTAATAATGGTTAATAATGGTTAATGAGACAATCTGGTTGGTGGTTTGGAACATTTGTTATTTTCCTTATGCTTTCATAATATATGGGATGTCATCCTTCCCTTCCCATTGGCTAATATTTCAAGATGGTTATTGCACCATCAACCAGTTTAGGCCCAGGCCGATAGGCCGATAGGAGTCCACCAGACCTCCATGAGCAAATCTGGAGAAGTTACGTAACGGCTGCACTGCGACGTCTCTGAATGATCTGTATATATATATATATATGTATAGATAGATAGATAGATAGATAGATATTATATATATACACATAAATGTGTGTGTAACATCTGGATAGATGTAAAACTTCCTTCTTTTTTCTTCCCTCTTCTCCCTTTTTAAATAATGCAGGGGGCCAGGAACCCATCACTGTCTGTCCTGGCCAATGAAGACCAGACAGTCTGGGGGTGAAAACGTACCTGCAATATTCTTCGCGATGGGACGTGGCTAACCCG
>Ga0126342_10017971_pt1 | contig 12172 bp, 16 predicted proteins | sample Cyp1metagenome_FD_92528 | JGI IMG/M metagenome (GOLD analysis project Ga0126342, IMG submission 92528) | Coral microbial communities from Lord Howe Island, Old Settlement Bay, Australia - Cyphastrea 1 metagenome | ecosystem: Host-associated > Invertebrates > Cnidaria > Coral ... | reverse complement strand
CGTCGCAGCCGGCATGGCTGGCGCAAGAAAAAGGGCCCTTTCCTGAGCCAAGTCACGGTCGTGACAAATGGTGGTGAAATGACCTGACAGGCACGGGCTGGACAGTCTCTGGTTCAGCTGCACATTCCCAATATATGGAAAAATAAAAAATGTTTGAAACCACCAACCAGGTCTATAGTTAATTGGTGTTTAAACATGTTTAAAGCAACATAACTGGAGGGGTTCTTGGGTTTGCAGATTTTCATGGGTCTCTAAACTGCGATTTCTGGAAAATCTACAGTGCCCTCTCTGGTAGTCCATAGTTTCCCGGAACATCCCCTGTTGAGTGAACGATGTTCCGATGACGACCTGCCGAAGTTCGGGGATGTCCCACTGCCATAGCCGTCTTCCAATCGGCGAGGCACCCAAGACGGCCGAATCCAGGGGCTCTGGCACCTCCCTGCCGCCTGCCAGGAAGCTGAGAGGATTGTCCACGTCCTTCCACACCAGGGCAGAACCATCGGTGCCTTCAGAATCGAAGGGGTTTGGTTGGCGAAAAACATGGGAGAACTAGTGATTTCACTGACCAAACCTGGGCCAACCTGGGAACTTAAACACCAAATGCTGGGATTTATCAAACTAAAAATGGGTTTTAAGCAGCTTTGGAAATTCTCTGGGCGAACTCCATACTTGGATCATAAAAATGGTTAGCTGTATATTATCAAAATCTCCCTTAGACCCGTGACTTTAGTGCTGTTGAACGTACTAACCCAGGCATCCCTATCCTTCCAGACCTAGCACCAGGCACCTTGCATCTGGAAGTCCACCAAGACCGAGAAACCCTTCATCACTTCCAAGTCCTGTTGGGTTTGGGCACCACAGCTTCGGGAAGCTTGGTCGTGTTCCACAGCTGAAACTTTGGTTTTGGCCACATAAATGTCACATAACTCCTCTTTCGCAGGGAAAACCATCCTGTTTTGTTGGTTCCAACCTGCAAGAAACAGGTCCTGAAGTGGCTGTTGACTGACTTCCTGGCTTCAAATCCAGCCATCCTCATCCAACCACCGAAAAGAATCCAGGCCTCCTTGGGCTGCCTCTTCCCGGCCCTCAATCGGATCAGTGGTGATGTGCTTCCAGGCTCGCGCACCTTGGGTCAAGTCGATGCAGTACCTGGTACCTATCAAAACCTACTCATTCACATCGTTGATCCCTAAAAATCAGTGGGTCCATCAAGTTTCATGCTGTCATAACAGTACATGACTGGTCAAACTTGTGGATTTCTCATCATTTTTTGACAAAAATGGCCCACATGGCGCCCAGAAACTCCCAAAAAGCTGCAGGGACTCAGCGCCACCAGCGCGGCGACGCACACGCAGCGGCGAAGAACCACCATTTTTTGCAGAGAAGTTTTGACAGAAAAATTCAGGGGGCTTCCCCGGCTGACCCTCCTGGGGTTGACATGTTTTCATGGGGCCAGTTGTCCCTGTGCCTCGCCAATCCACTCCACCAAAAATTTGGACAGGGGTACTATGTACCCAAGTAGCTGCGATCATCTTTGCCATCCAAAGGTCGTGTTCTTCGAAAAGTCTCAAAGAAGGGGATACTTAACCAACTCGTGTTAAATCAAGACATACAAGGTGAGGCCCCATTTGATAGCTAAGTTGAGGCACATGACTTGGTTACTGCTTGGGTTCGTAGGGGATTTAACTATAGTTCATGGGTGTATAAATGTGTAAACCAACCTGTAACTGGGGGGCCTCACCGTGTTATTTGCTTTCAAACAGCATACCTGGTAGCGGGTCATGTTGCTGCCGCACCATTGCCAAGTCGAGCGTGGGTTTCTGAGCCGAAAAAGAATCTCAAAATGTGTTGCGGGTGGATTGGACAACCGGTGCTTTGATCTCGTTTCATCAACACGTTATTGTATATGTTATCCCTTCGCGATCTTCGCGCATGAATACAACGGCCGCCACTCTTGGAGGAGCCCCTGGTAGTAATGTTTGAAACTGTGTGTCACCGATTATCATCATTTATCATGTGTACCACTGGATAGGATGCACCACTCACAGAACCTGAGTCCCCGGACAGGTCTTGTTCACTCAAGGCGGTGCCCTGAAAGATGTGAATCCTTGGCAGCATCTGAATGTTCTCGGGCCTCGGCTGGTGACACAACTGGAGAATGGCTGGGAAGATGCTGGGATTCCAAGATGAGAATTCCCCATCTTCAGGTAAAGGATCTTCCAAAATGTGAAATGGATTGAAATGGAGAGAAGGTTGCACTACCAAGGTATCAGAATAATCAGCCTGGTGCTTGAAAGGGGTCTGCCTTGCAATTGGATTTGTCCCCAATTTCCAGGGTGAAGTCGAACACACGAAACTGGAGAGCATTTCAACATCACACATCACCCTTGCGACAAACAAGCATCGAAAATCCGTCAAGAGATCAAGGTTTCCAGCTTGAAAAAGCTAGAAATCCATAGGAATCCATTTATTTGCCGTTCAAAGATGCAAGATTTCCATCTCGTCCTTGACGCTTTCCCCTCCCAGCCAGCTGTAGCACCCAGCTGTCGCAACCAATCGGTCACGAGGTCCATTCCCACGTGGCCAGGACTCAAGATGACCTCAGCTGGTCCCTCCGGTCCCGAGCCATGGAGCTTTGAGTGGGAGAAAAGCCATCTTTTGAAAAATGGGTGATGTGAGGAAAAGAGATCTTGGATTCTTGCAGATCTCTGAATATTCTGGAGGTTTCTGGAGGTTTCCTGCAGATGTTCCCAGCAATTCTGGGACTTGATGCAACAACCATCTGGACATCAAAACCTGTTCTGTTGACATGACAATGGATCCAACCAACAAGAAATGAGTAAAGATGACAATGACGATGGATCTCAGAAGAACTCATGAACTGGGACAAGAATGGATCAAAGAACACCTTTTCAGACTAAGTATATATACAATATATATATATATATACCCTCTGGTTATTTAACATAGCCATGGAAAATCACCATTTTTAATAGGTAAACCCAGGTAAACCATCTATTTCTATGGACCATTTTCCACTGCAAGTGTCAATTGTTATCCTGGAAGAACCTGGCCATGTTTGCCAGACTCTGGATGAAAACGGGAACCAGCTTTTGGCGAGAATTCGGCGATTTTGCAAGATCAGTGTGCGCTTTTTTCTGTGGGAAATATAATTGCAATTGTATTTGAAAAAGGATATTTGTGGAGTCAAGTTTCAGATTTTGTATGTAATTCTCCAGAAACTCTGAAACTTGACTCCACAAATATTGTGGGAAAGCGTATTGCACGATGACAAAAAATGGGCTCACTGGAAGTTCTTCCAAACTGTTTGACCTTGCCATTCTCAGGGAGCTTTCAAGCCAAATGGCCGACACATGAAGATCATCAGCATCTTCTGCGTGGTCTGGATGAAAAATTTCGGCCAAGAAATTCCTGCAGCAGGGCTTTCTGGATTTGTCCCCCCAAATGCATCTCAATCGCAGCCAGCTTTATTCACTGCAATCTTGAAAACATGTGCCCCCCATTTTTTCCGGGTAAGCTCTGGCAGGCTCCGACCTATTGGAAAACATTGTCCACTCAGACCCTCGCAAGTGGAGAAGCTGAAACTGTCAACCACTGGGGGAAGTGGCTAGCCATATCATTTTGGATAGTCCTAGAAGGTTTAGCCTTGAGTACAGTAACAAGCAACTAGAGTCAGAGGTAAGGTCTTGGTCAAGCCCGTCAAGCCCCCAAATTCAACCTAGGAATCCCGCAACAAGGCCCGTGTTTGGTCTGAAACCACGTGATTTTGGTCTGAAACCCTCCACCCTGCAGGTCCTGAGCATGAGCCCAGTAGGATTGCCGATGACCACAATGTACCTCAGCACCACACGCTGAAATGATTGAAATGATCCCTTCGGCATAGAAAAAAATGATTCTCGGAAATGGAGATAAGACCCCTCAGCTGTTGATTTGGAGGGTACCATTTATTCGTAGTTGCCGATCCTCAACCACGATTTATCAAACTAGGGTTGACGTTGATTCTAGTTTTAGAATGTTATGTGTATATATATATATATATGTGTACATATATATATATATGAACATCCCCTGGTGCTTGGACCTATTCATTTGGAGTCCCATTAGTTTGGATTATTATTCTGACATTGGGTATGGTGACATCGTTGCCTGAGGTCGTCATAATAATTCATGCAAATCTATAGATACTACAGATATGTATCTTTATGTGATTTTATGTGTATGTATATATATACACACATCAGTGTGTTACAATCATTCCTTTTCCAACCAGCTATGTATATTTGCATGCACGATAATACATATAAACATTAATATAGATGTAATCTGTATGTACATATTGGGTGATTCGACACTAATATCATTGAAACTTGCCAGTACCAGTAGGACGATTCTCGCTCATCTCAGCCAAGCCACTTGCTATGCAGGATAGGCTCAAAGAAGCCGCCGCCCGTTTGGTTCACGGCCAAAATCTGAGAGTTCCATGGAGTCCCATCGGGGCTTTCTGGAAAACTGAGGGATCTTCAAGTCACCATGGGTTTCAATACTAAGATGGTCCAATGACTTGGATGATTTGGAGGTACTCCCCATGACTTAGGAAACCTTCAAGTAGCTTCTGGGTGAACTGCATGGGATCTGGTTTGGTGTGGACTTGTCACTCATCTTGCAGATGGTCTTCTCAAAACATGTGAATAGATATTTCCTTGAATGTTCGTGGATTCTCAGCTCTAGGTCTAGGCGCTTCCAAACTCCAAAGTCCTGATTTCTCCCACCGGACCGGATCAATTTTGGTGGATCTCGGAGTGGGGTCCCAAGAAGTGTTTGAGAAATCCTCCCGCCCTAAGATAATCCCAAAAAAACAGGGGCAAATTTGGGGAAATCCATCAGTCCATCAGATCTCCAAAACACACCTGAAGGCTCCGGTACGCCACCGTGGCCAGCCATGCAAGGCCAAAGTAGATGGCGAAGATGGTGCTTATTCGACCCACACCTCGGCTATCCCTTGGATTCTTTTCACTTCACTGCGATATCTATTAAGATCCATCGAGAGATGGCATTCATGGGGATTGACCAGCACTATAACAACTAAGTTACTATAACCATCTATAACCTATAACTACTAAGACTTCACTAAGACTCAAAACTTGCCTCGGATGGCCCAGTCCATGACAGCTCGCACCCCTGGGCATCCTGACTGGTCACGGGCGCCATGTCGCCAAAGCCCACAGTAGCCACGCCTGGTCTGCTGGTGGTTGGTGGCTTCGGTTTACTGAGTTTGCGATTCTTGGATGTTTTTGAGTGTTGCGATTGTTGCGATTGTTGCGATTGTTGCCATACCTTCTCCTGCCTCCCTCTCCTTCTCTTTCTCTTTCTGATTGGTTGGCTATGCCGCCAGAGGAGGGTGAACACTGGTGTTCACTGCAGAAACCAGGAAATCAGGCTGGTCATAACTTCTGTCTGGTGGCTGGTGAGGATAAAGTACACCGAGGACACAGTGTTCCACTTCTCCTGACGCCCAGCCACCAAGGTATCACTAATAATCGGCCACTAGACATCCAGGCCATCATCTATGCTGGTTGGTGGTATACCTACCCCTCTGAAAATATGAAAGTCAGTTGGGATGACAATATATGGAAAAATAAAAAATGTTCCAAAGCACCAACCAGTACAAAAAGGCTAGGGAGGTCCCATGACGATAGTCTCAGGACTGTGGCTTTCCAAAGGGAACAACACCTGACTTTCACAGCTCAGCCCCAGTGCCCAGCTCCTGGGAAAAGGATTGGAAGATTGCCGGCTCTCCAAGATTCTCCTGGGGCCGCTGTGGTGGAGGAATCAAGAAGTTCTAGGTCAAGTGAACTGATCACTGGTATAGATTCAAGAGTCAACAAGCTAGATCGAAAATCGAAAATCTATCATCAGAAGCTAGATGACCAATTTATTGATAGATTTGAAAAATAGTCAATAAATCAACTCCCAAGGTTTTTTATGTATCAATAAAATCGTCATAAACCTAAGGGAAACAAAATTCAACAAGCTGGATGGGAAAAAAAATCGTGAATCAACTCCCAATGGTTTTTTGCACCGAGAGACAAAGCTGAGCATCGCCATGGCCAAGAGATAGACCTGGTCAACTGGCGCAGAAGCCGAAAAAGTCATGGGATTCTTTTCTGGGAGAAATCCATCGAAATCCCCAGTTTTGAAGAGTTTCGTTTTTCAAAGTGGCTTTCATTTTTTCAAGGAGAATGATCTGATCATTGAAAATGATCTGAAATGGGATTTCTTCAAGGCATCCGATGCATCCAATACATCCAATAGCTCTGCAGCTCACCTTGAACGCTGTGGAGACGATCGCATCGATGATTTGATTCCGGAAGATCTCCGGTCAAAAGATGGCTGGGAGCGAACCCAAGGGTTGACAAGTTGCAGCTTTAGCTTTGAGAAAAGAGAGGTAAATTTAAAAAATGGGGCATGTACCCTTGCCATTTACTAGATGTTACTAGATGTTACAACCGATTTACCGCTGATTAGATACATCGCTTCATCCATGACGTCAATCCCCTCATGTCTGCTGATCCGTGGCATTTTGAGTCACCAAAAAAAACCATCGTCAGAATGGCCATCCTTGGAAATACCAATGGGATCAATGCCCAGTTGCAAGAGTTGCAAGGACATGTTCATCTTCATCTCTTATCCTTTGTTATCCTTATGTGCTATCCACATGTTGTTCCATTTGATATCCATTGTTTATCTCCAGCTTTCAGTGGCTCAACATCCCGGGGATATCAAAGGGCGTTGCCACCTCCATGTTGATCTTGTACGCTCTGAGGAGCTTCCCCCAGGTCCGTAGCAGGTGGAAAGCCTCGCAGCAATGATGGAACTTGACCACTGCTTTTAGGTAGGACTATCTTTTTGTGGGTTGCCATGTATATATGTGTATGGGTATATATATATACAATATATATTAATATATATATATATATATACAATATATATATATTAATATATATATACAATATATATATATATAGTTTTATGTGTTTCTAATGTTTTTGTATTTATGAGTACTGATGGGGATATCCCATGCATACCCATGTGAAGCTTCATTATCCAAAACTCTTTCGAAAAGAACTCAGATCTACATGTTATCGACCTACCAGCGGAGACAACACAATTTTACCACATGACTCACATGCTAATGGTCACCCTACAAAAGTCGCAACAAGTCGCTATAAGCCTTGTAAATTTAGGTGCCCGGTAAATTTGGGATGCCACTGGACCCCACTTTTTGATGAGAAAATCAACCAACCGCAGTTTGCTGGTGGCCCCCACGGCCAACCATGAGGGCGCGAACCACGTCTTCTTCCCCTGCGAAGTTCCGGGTCGAAAAAAGCATCATGGATGGGTCCATGACCCCTCTGCTGGAGGTTGTTCTTGTGACATTTGGGAAAGCCGTTGATCTCCACGAAGATGATGTTGCTATCATAAATGGATGGCCATGTCTCAACAAGTTCAGCACTGTTTAGGAAATCAGCACTGTCCCATGAAAGGATGGCCATATAGTAAAGTAGAGCCAGCCAATTTTGAGACAAGCTCTTCGACATCACCAAAATTCATGGCTGTTACAGTGTCTGGCAAATGAAAAACAGAGGGAAAGCATCTAGTCTATTCTATAGATGGGCAAAATTCCGTTGCCAAGTGGGATTACTAGAGGGTAATGTACACTTCTCATGTGAAACCAGGATAAACCAGGAATGTACCTGATGCAGCAGGGTTTCAGATGTGCATGAATCCAGTTTCACCCGGATGAATCAAGACAAACCATGTGTTGAAGTACCCAAAACTGTCAACAAAAGGCAGGTACAACGGTACAACCATATGTCATGAGACCAAAAAAATATCATATTCAATCTAGGTAGCAAGTTTCTGTATGCCCAGGTCTTGATTTATACTAGAATCTACGGTCAAGGGCGCTCGCCCGCCTCATGTTCTGTCACTGGCAGGCTTGCAATAGCACCTGTGGAATTGCTGGACTTATCAAGGCAGACAACGAACATCATCAAACTCACCAGCTAGCAGCTAGCATCCTGACCCTACGTACAAGTGACAATAGCCTTCGCAAGTCAGGAGAGTGGCGAACAACAAGTCAAAATAACAAAACGAACAACAACACACACCGCAGAAAAAAACCGTTTAAATCCCTCAAATTTAAACCTAGTTGGGCCACTTTCAGGGGCGAGGTGCAGAAACAGGCTCTCACCAGGCCTATCATCAATGCATCTGGAATGGCTCGATCCATAAACCTCAGGGGTTGGATCCCATCTGACAATGTTCCGAACGGGACCAAATAAGAAAAACAAACTGGGGGAGGAACCCTCTGGTAAACGTTTACATAACTATGGAAAATCACCATGTTTAATGGGAAAACTCACTATAAATGGTCATTTTCAATAGCTATGTTAGTCATTACCAGAGGGTAACCCAATGGAAATTTTGAGACCTACCCATTTATGTCACCAAAGATCTATCGTCCGTGGAGATCCATCGGCGAATTTTCTGAAAGGCCGCGCGGCCATGGGGCGAAGCAGCTTAGTTGACTAGGGATGGGAAAATCAAGGCCTCCTGGTCAAGGGACTTCCCCAATTACCAACTGGCATGTACATACGCAAGTAACTTGATATCTTTCCATAAGCACTTATAAATAGATGTTGTTTTTACCTGCTATCTGCTTGGACCAGTTCCTACTAATCCTACCCTGCAACAATGAACCCGTTACTAAACCGTAATTTCTAATTGGTGCGAACGGATTCTGTTGCACCTTCAATAGCTGTAAATATCAAACATTATCAAACTATTTTCTGGTTGATATCCATGTTTGACAGGTTTACGCACCCATCAATACCGGTTGACAATATCCAAAAAGAACCAATTTATGGTCTAGTGACTTAGTCGGGTATTGGCTGTCCATCAGTGGGTAGTTTGTGGTCTTATTGAACCCGTTTGTTCAATACCCATTGCCTCTTCAAAAAAATCACACTGGTATTCAAAACGCACCAATTGCAGATTTTGTTAGATCATGTTCCTCGGCAACGATGGGGTTTCAACCAAATCTATGTAGGTCCAAAAAATAGGATACCTCCCAAGTTTCGCAATAAAAATCATTGGGGGTACCCACCATGTTCAAAACAAAAAAAAATGTTGAGTTCAAACGCCCCTGAGGACCCTCACATCCATGCGACGCCTGAAACGATGCCTTCACAGTGGGCAAAGCCCCAATAGGGCAACATCAGGCCTGGGCCGGCTGGACCAAGAATTCCAAGGAGGGCGTGGATTGACGTTCTTTTTGTGTCTTCATGACATACTAAAACCTATTGATGCTATTGCGATATAATGCTATGTGTAGATATGATTCTATGTATATCTATATATATAATATAGATATACATATATATGTTATATATATGGTATAGATATACACATTATACACATAACAATCAAAATGGACCATGGAGAATTGGGAAGGATCCAATGTCTTCCAGCCATCCCAAGCGACCAAGGCGCAGAGGCAGAAGAGCGCAGAAATCGCCTCCAAGACAAAGCCCACCATGCTCAGGGAGGCCGTGTACCTCGCGGAACAATTCATCATATCTATAGTCTATATTATGTATATATATATATATATATATATTCATATGTGTATATAGTATTAAATTAGTATTATTGGAAGTTGTGTGTATACTTGTTGAGCATGGGTGCAAGAAGTATATGTATAATTATGTATATATATATACACACACGTATGTATATATATATACACATGTTTAATGTATATACAGCCATTTCCTTTAGACCATCTAAGGCCCCCACGTGCGGACGCAAAAATGGATGCATTGGATACTCGCCAAGGCAAAGTCCAAGACTAAGAAGAACTTGGAGGTGTTGAGCCTCTCATTACGACACGTCACGAAAAAAAGCTGCTGGCTGTGGACTCCCTCGACATCACGATGATGGGGGGCCAGTGTTGGACCGTTTTCTGGGACTGCGATTTTGGTGATGTTTCGTGTACTCATTTTATATAATACCATCCGGTAATCAAACATGGCAATGGAAAACCCATGACTGTAGATGATTTTCCTATTAAAACCTCGATCTACTGGGGGTTTCCCAACTAGCCACCTTTGATTACCAAAGGGTAATTTTTTACTGTCCGGATTTCAGGGTAGGAAAGCTCTTACGGGAGTGACAGTAATGTTGAACCACCGAACAATGATTCCTCCGGATTGATTGGTTCACCCTGTTGCCGGACTTTTGCAGGATGGGACTCTGCCGATTCAACCATGTTTCTCATCTGCATATAGCCGACAATGCTGCCGGGTTTTTATTTTAAACGAGGCAACTACAGTAAAAGGAATGCTGGCATGATCTTTGAAGTTCGAAGACGGTGAGAAAGTGGATATACGATTGAAATGTCATGCCCTGGGAACCACAAATTCGGGTCATGTTTGGTTATCAGCTATCAAATTGACCCTATCAAATAACCATGTCTGTTGATACAAGTTCATTTCTCCCAGTGATCAAAGTGATTCCACACCATTTACTCGCCATTTACCAAATTTCCAACCAAGTTTTATCTTTAAGAAAAACTGTACATTATCGTGGTCTGACATTTGTTTAGCATTTGCCTGCTCAAATGCCATGACAAAAATACATTGAAATCCCATGGTTCCCTGTTGGTATATCCCCAACGATGTCCCCACTCTATCCCCACTCTATCTCCATCTATATAGGTTTGGCCGAAAAAACGGTACCCTCAAAATTGATAGTTGATTATCATGCTTACTCTTAGATGGTTGTACACTGGGGATATGCTAGCCATTTTCACACATACCCACATCATACATTGTTGCTAAAGTTATATATTCCATTCTATTCCCGTTATCCTTGTTTATTCCATATTTCCGTGTGTATATATATATACATATACATACACATATACATACATATATATATATATACATATATACATACACATATACACATACATATACATACATACACATATACACATACATATATCCACAATATATCTTTGTTGTATCCCTAGAAAGATTGAGCCATCAGCATCAAATGGTCATCAAATGGTTCGTGGTGAAAAATCCCCATGGATTGGTTCCTTTATATTTCACCATGAAGACCATCAACCAACTCTATATATACATATACATTTATACGTATATGTACATATATGTATGTATGTATATATATGTATAAATATGTGTAAATACATCTACATATATGTATGTATATATATATCCCTTAATGTCATAGTTGTTGGCTGAAACTCCCGCATGTATCATACATATACAACATATGCATAGTCCAACTTATGTACACGTAAACATCCCCATACTTGTTGGCGTGAAAAAGGATTGAAGAACTAGCATAACCATCAACCAACTCCCTCTATATATATATACATACATACTGTATATATATATAGCTTACCATGTCCCATCAATAATCACCATATTTTTTGGTTCAAATCGCCATCTCCCCATCGTTCCCCGCCTCAAACAGGTCAGCTCCAGGTGCATCCGCCAGCTGTCCACATTGGAGGTGGCTGCAGTGATGGATAGCGCCAAGCCCAGGGCGAAGAAACCGCCCCAGCAGCCGCCCCCTGGGTTTTCCGTTCCCCTTGGATGATATGCCATGAATGTAACTGGGGATATAATCTCCATATATGGATGTTTCCCAAAATGGGGGTACCCCAATAGTTTGCATGGTTTATTGAAAATTGATTTTTCCCAATCTAAAAATGGATGATTACCTGGGGGTACCCCTATGACGAAACGGAAACCTCCAGTTTTTTCTAGGGTAAAATAGCTCTATTTTTTGTGGTTACTATCTGCTTACCATATTATTGGATCATCCCATGCCTGCAGTGGTTTTGTCACTTGGGATGACCCTCCAACTATGTGACGTTCATCCAAAAAAAGAGTGGCGTTCTTCGAGTGATATCTGACATATATTCTGACATTCTATCAGGCATTCTATCTGGAATTCTATCTGACATATTCTGACATTCTATCTGGCATTTTATCTGACATATTTTCTGATATTCTATCTGGCCTCCTATCTTACATTTGATCTGACAGAT
>Ga0126342_10017970_pt1 | contig 12172 bp, 16 predicted proteins | sample Cyp1metagenome_FD_92528 | JGI IMG/M metagenome (GOLD analysis project Ga0126342, IMG submission 92528) | Coral microbial communities from Lord Howe Island, Old Settlement Bay, Australia - Cyphastrea 1 metagenome | ecosystem: Host-associated > Invertebrates > Cnidaria > Coral ... | reverse complement strand
GCACTTTTTCGACATCGCAACTTCCAAAAGTGGTCCGCTCCTCTAGTGTTTTGTCCATTTTGACTTGGAAATGTGCTTCGCGCCACAACGGCATGCACTTTTTCATGTCTCATCTGGCCAGCTCGCTCCGCACCCGCCGCTTTAGCGAGCCTACTTTTCGACCCTCCGGAGCCACAAATCATTGGAAAAACACAGTGAATCGCGACTTTCCTATCTTTTCGTGCATCTACCTCTTCTTTCTTCTGATCTTTTCTCTTCTGACTCTTCTCACCTCTGCTTTTCAACTGTCCATATTGTCGGAAGTTTCACTTGTAAACTTCCTTCGATTATATATGATCTTGCAAAGCCCGTTATTTTCAAGGGCTCTGGCACTGGTAAAGGATGGTAAAGGTATTTGATGACTATTTGATGTAATTTGTGGAGTTGCCCAGGACTTGGTGATCTTCACATATCTTCACCTTTGGTTCGCTTAAGCTTGCATTTGAAGGAAGAGCTCGGTCAAGTGGAGGAGCATCCTGCAGGAAGACTTCTAATGGTGACAGAACCAAGGTGCACAAAGGGGGCGTTTTGAGAAAAAAAGAATGCAGATAATGCAGGAACAAACAAAAACACACAGCTTGCACATGCGTAAAAAACAATTTGACTGAAAAAAGGGAAGCTCATGGAAGATCACTGTTGAAAGATCATTCTTAGATTCGATCACTGTTGAGTCAGAAGTGTAGGAAGGCACGGCCTTGGTCAGGTACATGCGAGCCTCGGTCGCGTTCGCATCAGATTCGTGGCCGGTCTGCACGCTGGCGAACGACACGACGTGACGTCGCATGACGTCGCGAATGACGTCGCGACAGCTGAGTACAGAGCAGAAACAACCAGGCCAATAAGCACCACAAACAGAAGCACAGACCTTGAAAAAGTCTCAAATCTTACCAATGCCTCACCTTTGCGATGTGATCCATTGAGTTTGTTCCAATATCATGACATGTTTCAAATGATGAAGATTGATGAATAATATACCGTAATATGAGTAATATACCCATACAATCCTATACATGAGTGTTACATGAGTATGCATAGAAATGCATGCCGTATCTCTCTGTAGCAAGCCTAAGCCTGGAACGCAATGGCCAGCACTGGCATGGCAAGATCACAAACTCCTGTGATGAAGTCACGACCCTTGAAGTTGATTGAAGTTGTAATGTTTCAACATGTCAAATATGTCAAATATGTCAAATATGTCAAATATGTCAACAGTGTTTGAACCGAATTTCAAATTGTCATTTAGGTCGTCTCTGGGCCAACGGCCAACATTGACTTTGGACTTCGCCTTCACCTCAGCCAGCGCAAGCTATAGGGAAAGTGATGGAAAGTGTCATCGCAGCCATGGCATGTCAAAACACGCCAGCTTCACGGCTTTATCCGAGTGGTCCTGAGCGTCGTGAAGGCCACAGCAGAGTAATTAAGGGGTCAAGACGGTTAAGAGCATGTCAAGAGCCAACAACTATTCATGGAAATTAATGAGCTTTTGCGATTCGATATCTTCAATCTCAAGATTCATGCCCATCAGTCTCATAGCGACAAGCAGCTTCCTTGACGATGACGAACTTGGGATAGCACCTGAGTAATCGGATACGTTCCAAGTGCTCTGTATCTCAAAGATTCCCCCAGTTCTGCCCTAAGTCCTGCTCTTGGACTATTTTGGTTGTTTCTCTGTTTATTGCCAGCGGCTTTCTTGCGGCTAGAGCTCTGCGAATTCTCTTACAGCACTGAGCAAAATGCTGCTCATACCAAGCACAACCACATTCTGCCTTAGCACAATTGAAAAAAACAGATTCATGAATACAAAAAATATACAATATATTAAATATATATATATAAATGATCAACGAAAAGATGCGAAGGCTCAAGGTCTCCTGGAAGTGTCTGGTCGATGAGCAATGGGAATGTAATCAGCCACAGAACGCTGGTGCGCACTTTGTTCAAGCTTCTGGAACACAAATCGGAAAGAGCATCACAAAGCAAAAAAAGGATCAAGATGGATCAACGACAACATGAGTACATCCCCCACAACTTGTGTCTCAACTCAGAAACAGCTAGGGATGGTGGGTGACAGCCCATTCTTTCACGACCTTCATACATGCAGCCATCTGAACTGCCGCGCCTGGACAGGACACAGCGTGCCACAGCGTGCCACAGCGTGCCACAGCGTGCCACAGCGTGGCGTGCACCCGTCCCATTGCTGAGTTCTAGGCATCTGGATGATGTCATGTGCACCGAGGCTATCACCTGCCACGAAAGCGACATTTCGCTGCGTGAGATCTTTTTTCACCGGAAAGGAACAGCTCGGGTTGTGACCGATCCATGACCCACCTAATGAAGCATCTATCTGGAGCATTTTGCCTCAAAGCTCACAAGTTGATCGGTGCTTGCTGTCCTGAGCACTAAGTTCACCGACCCGTTTTCTTCTCCACCTGAACAGCAGCTGGTTTCGGCATCACGTCCGCATAGCGAAACGCTGCAGCAGCGAAACGCTGCAGGGCCAAGGCCGTTCAAAGAACAGTCGCACCTCTAACGTTCCGTGGTCATGCCCTGTCACCTCAAATATGTTGAAAACCTCAAAAACCTCCAACCAAAGCTTTGCTCTCTCAGATCTCTCACACTCTTGTGATCTGCTTTTAGGTTCTGCATGATCAGCTTGATCTGCTCACAGGACTCCCTGCTCGGCTGGAATGTGTTAGGCGCAGGAACCTCGACAATGACAAAGCTGCTTCACTTTTGCGACAGGCGAGTCCGTTGTGTGCAGAAAATATCGAAAACATTCGAAGACTACCCTTTGAGTTCGCTTGGAAAAACGTGAACGAGCTGCAAGTTGCATAGGTGTTGAATATGTGGTGTATACTATGTGTCTGCTGGGATTTGCACCATTTGCAGTGTGGTAACTGAGGCAGAGACAAGACAAGACAGAGCGTCCACACCATCTCTCCAAACGAAAAAAGGACGGTCGCAACTGACCAAAGAACTCTTGACGCAGATTCGCCGATTTTGCTGATCCTATAAGGTTCTTGGATGAAACCAAGTTGCACACACGGCTTTGTTGGCATGTACGAGCCCTGTATTGTGATGTGCCAAGGAAAAGTAGTGTTTAGCAGGCAAGTTGCCGCTGTGAGCCACAGATGAGCAAAGAAAGCGAAAGTGCGAAAGTGACTAACAAGCACCATAAAAATTGAGAGGCCAATCTTGCTGGTGTAAAGCAAATCCGCTTCCAGTGCTGACATCATACTTGAGACAAGATTGCGTTCACACAGCAAATGGCATCCGGTGGGCCTCAGGCTGTAGCATTTCTTTCTCGCATTTGCGATCGAGCGGTCAGTGCGTGAACGATTTCTTTACAAAAAACAGAACTCTAAGACTGGTATTCAGGTATCGCATGGCATATGCTGCACCTATGGCGCATGCATGACCATCATGACCATCCTTTTGAAAAAAGGTACTGGATTTCATCTAGACAAGAGAGGTATGACACATTCTCCAAAGAGAAATGCCAACTATTAAAAGCTTCGCCAAGCAGGTTCCATGTCAGAAACGAGACTATCCGATCGCAGTGTCAGGCCGCTGCACCTGCGCAAGTTCAGCAACGTTCACACTGGCGCTTTTTTTTTGGCGAGATGTTACTGTATGGAAACTCAAACTGAAAGTCATAAAGGTCATAAAGTGTACCCTTTGGTAAACTAACAAAAAACCATGGAAAATCACCATTTTTAATGGGTAAATCCACTATAAATGGCCATTTTCAATAGCAAACTGTTAGTTTACCAGAGGGTAAAGGATAAGGTACTCATCGACCCATCTCCGATCCATCCCCACCATCAGGCTGCATTTTGATTCCGCCGGCTTCTGTACAGCTGTCCGACCACTCTGTCTCTGTCACTGGATCAAATCTGCGATGTCTTGCGGAGGCTCTTCAACTGGATATCCACCTCGGTCACCTCAGAGCACTTCAAATCCAGGCTCTGAACATGATGAATATTGATGAATAAATATGAATAAACACCTCTGAATGCGTCTAAGTCTAAATATGATATCGTAAATTCTTATAGATGGTGAAGAAATTTCTGTATGGCAAAGATTGTGGATGTGGAACAGATGGAGAATGATGGAGAAACGATCAACCTCTAGGGCCCTGAACGCCCTGAACCATCAGAAGCTTTGGTCACTGCAACCTCGATTCTGGCCACATATCATTGAAAGAAATCAATAAGAACTACTGTCACTACAGTAGATTTAAGCTGCAATGAGCTGCACTTCTATTGACATGTGCTGACTGGCAATTTGTCCAGTGACTTGGTGATCTTGGTGGTGCTCCGAGCATCTCCGAGCTCGGGGCCTTCAAAAGTTTTGCTATTCGCGCCACCTGCGGTGAGAACATCACTACATTAAAAACATCCCACTGCGTCTACTGTTTATGCCTTGCCCCAAAAAACATCCAAACAGATCGATACGACTCGCTTTTCCCCATGTTTTTCACCTGAGATTGGAATAGATTGGACACTTTCGCCTCAACCTGAGTCAACTGTCCCGATTGTCCACTCTGTCGGACCGTCGGATGACTTTTGGATCGCCTCAACCTGCAAAAAGGTGAAGATTTGGTCTTTTTGAAGACCGATGAGGGCTTCTGCGTCATAATTCTTCGTCGCTTCAACAAGCTCTGTGCCAACCTGAGCTGCTCTTGTTGATCTTGTTGTTCAAATGTGCAATCTTATGCTATATGTTCTCAACCTGAAATGGTACTTCCAAAAAAAAAAAAATGCTTCAAACTCCTGAAACATCAAATTTCATCACACTTCTCTGCCACGCTCAGAGTCGGGCCTGGTACTCTCGAGACATAATCCAACCTCAGCACCCAGCCAATCCTTTGAAATGGCTGTCACAGTCTTTCACCGCAATTACATAATTGAGAATCCGATATCATTTAATAATAATTAAATAATAAGTATAAAATAGAATTAAAATAGTATATAAATAAGTTGCATGTGTCATCTGCCAGTATCCTTGTTTTCTGGCGAATAAATAGCCTAATAGCTTCAAAGACAGCAAACAGCGACAGGATGGATTCGCGACACATCGCAAATTCGCAAAGAATTGAGATGCCCTGGTACAGCATCCTTGGAAGCTGGAGATCTGATGTGCAGTTGCGGTTTTTTTTGCGGTTAGCAAAGGCCCAAACCATCCACATTTGTCGAGGTGAGAATTTCTTCAGCTCGAACACAATCCTGGTGCTTGGAGGTGCCATATCATGCCATATCCAAAGGATTCCACAGCTGCGCACTGCCTCCATCTTCACAAGGAGGACGATTTTCGATAAGAGTTCCTGCAGCTGAGCGCCAATGTATCTGGAAGTATTCTGAAGTACTGTACGCGGCTGCAGAATTTCCCGCCGCCTTATGCACAAAAGGCAGGCTTTTCTGTCTTTGAAGTACCTCAGTGGCAGTGTACCATTTTGATCCATACCCATAGGATCCATGTATGCTATATATGGTAACATTGTAACATTTACCATCAATATACCCCAAATGTTAGCATATATAGCATACATGGATCCTATGGGATATTGTACCACTCCATACCTTGAACCTTGGTCCAGCCGTGGATGTCGCACCGAAATATGGCCATCCATGGCTTTCAAAGCGTCCTGCGCTGCACTGCGCTGCACTGCGCACTCGTTTCGGCAGCACAGCCTCGGCCGAAGCCTGTGAAGCCAAGATCGCTTAAGTTGTGTCTCCATGTGTCTCCTCCAAAGCTTCACGTCGAATCAAAAAACCAATGTACCTCGGGGGCCAGGACGCGACATGACGCGACAGATTCATGCCTCACGTGACTCACGTGGATCTGCATGTGTCAAATGTGATATAATGTGATTTCAAACGCAAACGGGTCACGTCTTGTACACATCGCCCAACTCGTAGTCCTGCGATCGAAGTGGTTGGAAAGAATTCTGGAATCCGAGAGGAGCCAACGACAAGTCAACAAATTCACAAAGGTCTGCCTTCTCTTCTTGCTCGAAGACGTTGATTGTTTCCTGGGAAAAGATTGCCCGATGTGGTGCTTGCAATTGGTTTAGTCCATTAGTCCATTAGTCCATTATAGTCCTATGATGGTCCTATGATGGTCCTATGATGTCCTATGTCACATATGTCTGGCTGTTGTGCACCTCATAGGCGGACTTTGCGCCATCCAAATCACCTTGCCTCAAGGACACTGGACACAGCTCACAGTGTCACAGTGTCACAACAGCTCCCAGGTCATCCAACAGACAGAAAACTTGACGGCAGCAGTGGTGTAGCTTTGGATGTTTCTGGATGTTTCTGGATGTTTCTGGATAATATCAATGCTATTCAATGCTGCTCTGAGTATAGCTGAGCCCTGGCTTCTCTCTAACTCCGGCCACTTTCAGGAGGAGCTGGCACAAGCATGGCACAAGCATGGCACAAGCATGGCACATCAAGCAGGACTCTGTTGACTCAACTCGGACCTCACCTTGGCTGCCACATCTGCCTTGCCCGCCAGTCGAAAGCAGTGAACGGCCTTCTCCCAATGAAGCATGGCAGCTGCGGGACCACCAGGTCCACTGCCATCGCAAATGCCAGCCGCGCTCTCATACCTTAGACATCTGCATGACATCTGCTCGACTCGACTCGAAAGAGAAACCTACAAAGCAAACTTAGCAAACTTAGCAAACTTCAATACCTACAAAAAATACCTACAAAATCCATCAAATATCATCAAATATGTTGCATCTATGATATTCTGATTATTCTGTAATCGAATTCTAGATGACTCCAGCCGCAGCCAGAAGACGCGCGGCCGGCACCAAACGGGTCGTGGAGAAGCTCCTGGCCCCAGACGCTTCTAAAGCTGCACGGTGGGCGATGAGTCATCGAAGCACCATGGGAGAACAAGAAACAGTGGGATGAAGACCGAGCAAACAAATCAAAACTGGTAGTCTGATGTAGTCTGGCAAAACTTACTTGACAAAGTTGAACACAATTCACTGTTGATTCACTGCTGACAGCTTAAGCTGCACAACAATATCCGCGCTTTGTTGAACATGTTGAACTCTTGCGGCTAGTTGTTTCATGTCTGTTTCAACAGGTCCTTCATCTGGCCTGACTTGACCCAGGCATCTGCCTCACGCCGCATGCCGTGGCATGTGGCGAAGCTTCATGGAGTCGATGTGGCTCGATGCTCGATATTCGATGCATGGAGTCGAGCATGTCGTCTGTTTTTCAGGCACCCGGCACATTCTTGAAGCATCCCAGCTGCGCGAAATTGGGTAGCGGCCTGGCAGCTCTTAGCTGGTCGAACAGAGATGGCTTCGAGACGATGCAATCCTCAATGCACTTAGAAATTCCTAGATCTGTATCTGATAGAAATTGTTTTCCCGGCTGGTTTTTGTTTGGGGTTACCTGGGAGTACTCCATGGACGCCATCAAGTGGTCTGGACCTGCAGTCCATCATAAATCACCGAGCCCGCAATCATGATGAGCGGCTCCGTGAAGATCCGTGACTAGTGACAAATGTCATGAAAATATAGGGATGTATATATATATACAGTATATATATATATATATTAATGATTAATATGTGCCCAAAAAAAGTCCCAAAAAAGCTCCTGATCCTCCTGAGATCTTGACTGAACTTCAGAGACATCCATGAAGGTTTCAAGGCCTGGACACTCCAAGCTTCGCAAATGCCCAACCCCCCGGACAGCAGTGCCTGGCTGAAATATGCTGAAATGATGGAAAACACCTGAATCGAGCTGAACTCTCTGGTGACTCTGGTGATTTACTATGTTTTATATTTGGTGATTTACTATATATAATTATATATATATTATATATTTTACTATATGTTTTACTTGTGGAACCAGTCCATGTCCATGCCACAAATGATACACGAGCGTGATCCCCCCAGATCCCCATGGTATCCATGGTCGATGCGTCGATCGATGCGTCCGATGCGTCGCGCCTGTTCCGCCTTGGCCAAATGCTCTTTGGCTGCCGCCTCAGCTTCAGTGAACAGCCTGCTGAACCTGCTGAACCTGCTGAACCTGCTGAACCTGCTGAACCTGCTGAACCTGCTGAACCTGCTGAACAGCTACAAGATGCTACTGTTGTATCAGCTAAATAATATAAATTGTCTGTTTGTCACTTAGATATCAGCTGTATCAGCAGAACTAAGATCAGTATTGGTCGCTTTTTTTTCAGCCAAAAATCCAAGGAGCACACCATTTTTTCTTCGTCGGGTTGGTGTAGTGAATCAATGAAACCAGAGTCGGACAGGCTGCAATTTCTTGACGAAATGGTATTATATGGTTGGATGCTTCAAGAACTAAATTGAATGTGCTTTTTGAAGCTCCAGACATCTTAGATCGTCTTTGAGCGACTGAATGTAGTGGATCTTCGAATATGGTAGAATATGTAGAATAGCTTCAGAATAGCATAGAATGGTATAGAATAATGTGTCAATAATGTGTTAATTAATAATGTGTCAATAATGTGTTAATAATGTGTTAATAATCTGTAAGCAGGCAAGGCTGAAGGGATTTGTGCCTGGCTGTGCTGTGAGCCATGATACTCCGAGCTACGAGGCTCTGCGAAGCCACTTCGTGAAACGCGACGGTGACGTCACAAGGCACTGGGTGTTCGATGTGTTTCTGTAAGATTTTTAAGGATTCCAAGAATATTCCAATATGGCAGTGTGTCAAAACCAATAGTACCCCTTCTGTTCACATCAAAATAGCTGGGATTTATGGATGTTCATTCCCCTAAAAATGGTATTAATAGGTATTGATCCATACCCATATATTCCAATGCGCTGCAAGAATCCTTTTCCAGACGGTCATCCCAGTCATCCCATGGAAATGTTGACCTTGCCGTCTGAGTCAACATTCACGTGAACCTTGGATGTTTTTTTCACAGAACTCCACAAGTCTTTCTGGAGCGCGAGCCATCACAGCACTGCGCAATAGTATGCAACAGTACAGTAACATATCGAGATGGAATGCGGAGGTACTCCCGAAATCTCCCGAGGGCAGCTAAACATCGAGGAATCGAGGAAAGCCAGCAGGAAACTTTGCATGACACACCAAAACAATCCAATAGATGTTCCAAGATACTTCCTCTACTGGCCCTCCAGGAGTTGCCTGACATCTCCAGGTGTTTGGCTTCAGTTGTCAGATGTTGTCAGTTTCAGAGGCTTTCAATGTGAAAATATTAATGTGAAAACTGCATCACAAATTTCTAGACTCACCGTGACCTCACACCGTGACCTCACCTGGTGCTGAAGAATGCGAAAAGCGATGGGATCTTCAAGAAACTGCCGCAGCGCGCGTCTCAACGCGCGAGCGCCAAGGCCGTCCTCGCCAAGACCTAACGTCGACGCACCAATGGTTCACCGGATTCGTTTTGACCACGAAGATCGATATAGAATGATAATGAATGATATAGATTCTATAATGAATGATATAGATTCTATAGATCGATTGAGGATATCATAGGATATCAAGGGATGAAGTCTGATGAGGTCTGACGAAGAGACGAAGTCTGACAAAGTGCACTGAGAACATCACAGAGCTTCTCCAAGACCATCTTTCTCCATGCATCGGTGACATGCAGTTGGGCGCTAGGATGGCTCTGGATGAGCCGTGATGAGAAGTCATCGACCAGCCCATCAAGCACCTGGAGGCCCGGTGAAGGCCCGGTGAAGGCTGGTCGAGGACTATGACGCTGACAATGCTGACATACAAAAGGCACCACATTTTCTGACATATCCTGACCTCCTGCACCACACTCGCACTCAAAGGCCTGCAAGCTGGCAGAGAAAGTAGACATGGAAAAGTTTGAAGACCATTGAGTTGAAGGATTTCGATTCACAAGAAAGACTTGCTTGGGAGATTCAAAATATCCAAAGGGCACCAAAGAATGCCCTTTGATACAATTGAAATTGAAGACTCCCACTTTTTCGGCAAGACACGATTGATATCAATTTTTCATTCAGTCCATAATTATTGACTGATATGGGTATGGGTCAATACCTATAGATACAGTTTAGTGGGATGAACATCCATAAATCCCAGCTATTTTGGGGTTCACTAGGTACCAGGGTTTTGACCCATCCCCATATTGATGCAAATAGCAATCGTATAGCTCCAGTGTTCGGCGCCTCAAATGCTCTGAACCGTCCAGGCGGTCCGCTAAGGCTCGTGGCAAGGCGTCTGGCCCGGCTGGATCATTGGAAGTGAGCAACACCACCTGGTTGGCCAAGGGCCAGCTGGATCGCACGGCAATTGCAACCAGGAGGCACGACATGGTGAGAAACGCCGTGAGAAACGCGATTTATACACGATAGATAAAGATGAAAGCTGGTCAAGTATGGTCCACTAATGTCTATGATCAAATCACCATGTCGTGATGCTGCAATTCTGTGGCATCTGCTACCTGCACTGCATCTGCTGAGAAACCGTGTGGCGAAAATCGACCCGTCCAGCTCCCGGGCCGCTCAAGCTCAAAGATGCTTCCTGGAGATCGCTACAATTCTGGGGGAAGGCAATGCACTGCAACTATTGCCAAGGAGTACTACCATACTACCATGAGCTCACCATTGGCACTTGTTCATTGGAACTTGTTTACTTTCGGATAAGTGCGTATATATTTGTATACTTATTGTTCAAGTGGTTCGATTGAAGCAAAAAGGGGCATAACTCTCAAGGTGTACGGAACCATGTGTAGTATAGTAATGCGACATCTTTCTATAGAATAGAAGTGGGTGTTTTATGGAAAACTCTGAGACAAACGCTCTCTGCATCTCGCTATTGGCAGCCTCTCGCCCCACCTCAATGACTTCTAGCAGGATGCCAAGAAAGTCTGCGTCAGCCTTATCCGCTTCGTCAATGAGAACCTGCGATGAACACAATGGAAAGGCGTGAAGTAGCCAAGGGATTGAGAAGCATCATCTGCCATTTTTGGAGTATTTCCTATCCCCTTGATATATCCTTACAATCCCCACTGTATACGTCCCTCTTCATCTGGTTTTAGATGGAGAGTGCCTGGCTGTATGTTTTCAAGTTGCATCTCTGTGCATCTCTTTGGCCGGATCTGATCGCTACTGTTTTCTCATGTGATGCCATTGTTCTTTCTGAGTTTCTGATGTGGACAGTTGTTCTGATGAGAAAGTATGGACTAGTCACGTTCCGTCCTCTGGCATCATGGGTCATGCTCATCACGTGTAAGTCATGTGTAAGTCGTATGTTAAACAGACCCTGCTTCCTGTCATCAGGACCCATCGAATGGCTTTCCGAGGGTGACTAGCTCAGGGGCCATTATGAATGAGGTCAAACAAACTAAATGGTGCGGAAATTTCCTTCACGTCCGAGGAACAACTGAGTGTGGTCGTCGTCTCACAGCAGCTGCTAATGCACTAGCTGTCTCCACACTGCTGGCGCTAGCACAGTCCTGATGACTTCAAAGCTTGTGCAAAGCTTTCCAGATTTTTTGAGCTTTGCATAGCTTTGCTATTGAAAAAAAAACAAACTGATCTGCCTGGGCCAAGCATCAACACGTACAAGCGCGCGCCGAGAGCCAAGCCAAGTCTCCGCTAAGGCAGTTGCAAGGGAGGTCTTCCCAACTCCTGCCCAATTGCACATATGAACAAATACGAACGATAAAGAAAATTTGGGGAACATGCAGTGCCCCGTTCCAATCGTTCTTTCGGCTTTGACTCTTTCACAAGGTTGCTCAGACATACACAAGCTACCCCGTTCTCATCTCATCACACGGGCCTGGAGGGCCATAGAGGAGCAATGATGCGATCGGCCTGTGCTCCTCCTGCAAACCCGCTTTCGCTCGAGCTACCGCTGTGGCCACCATTCGAACCGCAGATCTCTGACCCCGGACGCGCTTGTGCAACTCTTCCTGGCAGATTCACAGAGTCACAGCCAACGCCATTCAACGACATTCCAAGAGAGTCACAGTATGTCGCAGTGTATCTCCATATCACATGATATCACAGTATGTCAAGCGTCACTGTCATACAACCCTTGGAAATCCTCTGGCTCACTTCACACTAAGCAGTTCTCTTGTACTACATCATCATCATCATCATCATCATCATCATCATC